>Ga0208749_1000091_pt1 | contig 21184 bp, 21 predicted proteins | sample Knorr_S15_td_DCM_FD_185601 | JGI IMG/M metagenome (GOLD analysis project Ga0208749, IMG submission 185601) | Marine microbial communities from Southern Atlantic Ocean transect - Knorr_S15_td_DCM_ad_63m_LV_B (SPAdes) (version 2) | ecosystem: Environmental > Aquatic > Marine > Oceanic | place... | reverse complement strand
CAAATTAGTGTAGCTGCCGCTAATTCTGTTTTTTTAAAGTTTAGTTTAGCTTGTAAGGGTAAAATAAATCCAAAAGTAGTTAGCCTAATCACAACCCCAAAGCTAAAAAAATGTGGTCTTAGTAGGCAAAAAATAAGAGGAATAAAAGAGTTGGCTAAAAAATATATTAATAAAAAATTTAATCCTAATTTAATAAAAAAAATGAATGACGAAGAAGCCATACAATATCTCTCAGAATTAAGACAAATTGGAAGATGGTCAGCTGAAATGATATTATTATTTACTTATAACAGACCAAACATCTGGCCAGTTCAGGACATTGGTTTATTAAGAGCAATTTCTAACAATTATAAAAAAAAATATTTTCCTCCAAAAAATTTTGTAAATAAACTTAATAAAAAATTTTCTCCTTATTGTTCAGTAGCAACCTGGTATTTGTGGAGATCAATTGATAACGAGCCTATTCAATACTAAATCCTTCTATAACCTGCATGTGTCTTGTAGTTGTTTTTTTTGCTAAATCCCAGCCAGATTTATATTCGCTAGAATTGTGACACTCTATAGCTTTTTCATAGCTAGGAAATTCCCAAATTACCGTTCGTAAAAAACTTTCACCTTCAAAGGCTATATTTTTTCCTCCTCTTACTAGAGGAATGCCCCCATAACTTTTGATTATAGGAGTTACTGTTTCGGCATATTTTTTTAAATTATCTTGATTTTCTATCTTAGTATATAGACTTACCCAATAACCTTTCATTATAAAATCTCCTTTTTAATTTTTTCTATTTATGATACCAAATTTTATGAAAAAAAAATTACAATTTATATTTTTTATAAATTTAATCTTTTTGTTTGTTTTATTAATAAATGCTCAAAAATTACTTGCTGATGAGATTTTCCAAAAAGGAAGAGAAATTTTTTTAGAACAAGGAGCATGCGCATCTTGTCATACTCTTAGCGATGCGGGCTCTCAAGAAAATATTGGTCCTAATTTAGATGAAATAAGACCAGATCTTAATAGAATAATATTGGCGGTTACTAATGGAATTGGAGTTATGCCGGCTTTTGAAGGAATGTTATCCACAGAGGAAATAAATGCCGTGTCACATTACGTTTATAAGGCCACTGAATAAAAATAATAACTTTAAGATAATATAATTAATTAGATAGAATATCTTTTAAACGAAAAGATGCGATTTTTTTTACTTGATTTTTGGCTTCAATAAACTCACTATTTAAGTCATTTTGAATTCTTTTTTTAAAATTGTTTAAAATTTCATTTTTATTTTTACCCTTAACCGCAATAATAAATGGAAATCCAAATTTTTTTTTATATTCAATGTTTAATTTTTTAAATTCCTCATATTCTTCACCAGAGCATTCATTTAATTTAGCAGAAGCTTGTTCTGTTTTTGACTCAGAGGTTAATTTTTTTGCTACAGCCAATTCAGGATGAGAGTTTAAAATTTCTAATATTTTACTTCTTTCATAATCTTCATATATATTTAGCATTTTAGTAATAATATCATCAAAATCCTTAAATGGTTTTAATTCAAAAGCTTTTAAAGCTACAGACTCAGTTTTTTCAAAAACATTACCAAATATTGACAAAAAATCAGACTTGTTTAGATCATTAATGTTATCTATTGTTCTCATATTAGTTTTAATAATTTAAGTTTAAAAATTAAATGATACTATAATCTTATGACAAAGCTAACAACTCATGTTTTAGATGTATATTCAGGGAAGCCTGGCAAAGGAATTTCTGTCGAATTATATTATATAAGTAATTCGGAAAGAAAAAAAATAACTTCAGTAAAGCTTAACAATGATGGTAGAGCAGACTCACCTTTGGTACAAGGAGAGAATTTTATTAAAGGTAAATATGAATTAATTTTTTATATTGGAGATTATTTTAAAAATATATCAGCAGCTAAAGATGTTCCATTTCTTGATGATGTGGTAATCAGATTTGGCATTTCTAATCCATCAGAACACTACCACGTTCCTTTACTAGTTTCACCTTGGAGTTATTCTACTTATAGAGGTAGTTAAGTGATATCCAGTACTGTCAAATTTTTACACAATAATAAAATTTCAGAAATTAATAATCCTGATCCAAATCAAACAATACTTAATTATATACGAACAGAATTAAAAAAGACTGGTACAAAAGAAGGATGTGCCGAAGGTGGTTGTGGCGCATGCACTATTGTTATTGGCGAATTAGTAGATGGGGAAATAAAATATACCGCAATTAATTCTTGTATTGCATTTGTTCCATATTTGAATGGAAAACAACTTTTAATTGTTGAAGATTTAGTCTCTGACGATGGAAAGCTACACCCAGTCCAAGATGCAATGGTTAAATTTCATGGTTCACAATGTGGTTTTTGTACTCCTGGTTTTGTTATGTCCCTATTTTCAATGTTTAAAAATAACAAAAGTTATGAAACCGAGTTAATAAAAGATTCTATTTCTGGAAATTTATGTCGTTGCACTGGATATAGACCAATTATTGATGCAGCTAAAAGTTTAAACAAGGTTCAGAAAAAAGATCAATTCAGCAAAAACAGAAACAAAGTTATTAAACTACTAAAAAAAATTAATTCCAAAAATATGTATATTAATTCCGAGGATAGAAAGTTTTTTTCTCCTAAAACAATTAAGGATTTAAAAAATATTATTAGAAAAAATTCAAATTTAAATTTTCTTGCTGGTGGAACCGATTTATCTTTAAAGGTAACAAAAGAAAGAAAAGAAATTCCATGTATAGTAAACTTAAAAGAAATAAAAGAATTAGATTTTATAAAAGTAAATAAAAATTATTTAGAAGTAGGCGCTGCAACTTCTTTAATTAAATTTGAAAAAAAAATTAAAAGATATTATCCAGATTTTTATTCAGTATTAAAAAGATATGGGTCTGTCCAGATAAGAAATGTAGGCACAATAGGTGGCAATATTGCTACTGCTTCACCCATTGGAGACACATTGCCAATTTTATTATCTCTCGATGCGGAAATATTAATTGAAGGTCCAAATAAAAAAAAATCATTTTCAATTAATAATTTTTTTACTGGTTATAGAAAAACTAAACTTAAAAAAAATGAATTTATCAGTTCAATAAAAATACCATTATTTAAGGAAAATATTTTTAAAGCATATAAAATATCAAAAAGATTTGATGATGATATTTCATCAATTCTTGGCTCTTTTAATTTTGAAATAATCAATAATAAAATCAAAAAAGTATATATTGCATATGGAGGTATGGCAGCAGTGCCGAAAAGAGCAAGGGCGTGTGAAGCAATGCTTAAAAATAAACCTTTAACAATTAATACATTTACTAAAGCAAAAGATTATTTAGAGAAAGATTTCATGCCCCTTGATGATATGAGAGCTAGCAAAGAGTATAGGCTCGAGGTAGCTAAAAATTTATTAATCAAGTGTTTTGTTGAGATAAATACAAAAAAATTAACAAGAGTTATTTAAATGAATAAAGAAAACTATATTGAAGAAATTAGACCACACGATAGTGCTTATAAACATGTAAGTGGATACGCTGAGTATACCGATGATATAAATGAGCCTAAAAATACAATTCATGGAGCTATTGGTTTAAGCAAAAAAGCCCACGCAATAATTAAAAAAATAGACCTGATTGAAGTAGAAAAAAGCGAAGGCGTGATATCAGTAGTTACTCAAAGTGATATTACAGGCAGGAATGATGTGGGTCCAGTCTTTGATGGTGACCCAATATTTCCAAAAAAAAAAATTGAATTTTACGGCCAACCATTATTTGCTGTAGCTGCTACAACCACTGAACTTGCTAGAAAAGCAGTGCTAAAAGCCAAAATCACTTATAAAGATTTAAAACCAGTTATTACAATAAAAGAAGCTTTAAATAAAAAACAGTTTTTGCTTAAACCCAGAAAAATTAAAAAAGGAAACCCTTCAAAGAAAATAAAAAATTCAAAAAATAATATAAAAGGAAATTTTACAACAGGAAGTCAAGAACACTTTTATTTAGAGGGTCAGGCAGCTTTTGTAATTCCTAAAGAAGACGATAATTTTTTAGTTTATAGTTCAACCCAACACCCATCAGAAACTCAACAATTAATTGCAAAAATGTTTAATCAGAAAAGTAATTCAATAAATGTTGAGGTAAGAAGAATTGGAGGCGGCTTTGGAGGAAAAGAAACAAATTTCATGACAGCGTGTATTTGTGCATTACTAGCTAAAAAATCAGGTCAACCAGTAAAACTAAGATTAGATAGAGACGATGATATAATATTGACAGGTAAAAGGCATGAATTTTTATCTGAATATGAAGTAGGCTTTAATGATGATGGAATTATTCAAGGTTTAAAAATAAATTTATCTTCAAATTGTGGAATGTCACCTGATCTATCAGCTGCAATTAACGAAAGAGCTTTGCTTCATATAGATAACGCATATTACATTTCAGATATTGAGGTAACAAATAATTTATGTAAGACAAATATTCCAACTTCAACCGCATTTAGAGGTTTTGGCGGAAACCAAGGAATGATGGCTATAGAAAATATTATAGATAATATTTCAAGGTACTTAAAAAAGGATCCTATAGAAGTTAGAAAGAATAATTTTTATCAAAAAGATAAAAAAAACATAACTCACTATGGGATGACTATTGAAGATAATGTAATTAATGAAATATTTAAAAATTTAGAAAATAAATCTAATTATAAAAAAAGATATTCAGATATAAGAAAATTTAATGAAAAAAATAGATTCAAAAAGAAGGGTATAGCTATTACACCAGTAAAATTTGGTATTTCATTTACAACCATTCATTTAAATCAAGCTGGAGCTTTAGTCCATATTTACACAGACGGAAGTGTGTATTTGAACCATGGGGGAATAGAAATGGGTCAAGGAACCCATACAAAAATTGCTCAATTAGTGGCAAATTCTTTTGGACTACCCTATAATTTAGTCCATATTTCATCAACAAATACATCTAAAGTTCCAAATACCTCAGCTAGTGCCGCCTCATCAACTACTGATCTTAATGGGGCCGCAGCATTAAATGCAGCAGCAAAAATTAAAGTAAATTTAGAAAAATTTATTAAGAAAAAATATAAAATCTTCAATCAAGAAGCGGTTTATAAAGATCAACATATAATATTTGGAAATAGACAATTTAAATTTAAAAGCATTATTCAAGAGGCATATTTAAATAGAATTTCTCTTTCATCGTCAGGTTTTTATTCAACACCAAAAATTAATTTTGATAAAAAAAAATTTAGAGGAAGACCCTTTTATTATTTTTGTTATGGTGCGGCTGTTTCAGAAGTAACTATAGATACATTAACTGGTGAAAATGTTTTAGAAAGAGTTGATATTTTGCATGATGCTGGAAAACCAATAAATCCAGCACTTGAACTAGGTCAGATTGAAGGTGGTTTTGTACAAGGACAAGGATGGTTAACTATTGAAGAGCTTAATTGGAAATCAAACGGACAGATTACAACTTTTTCTCCATCAACATACAAAATACCTGCGGTAAGTGATATCCCAAAAAAATTTAATGTGGAAATTTTTAAGAAAGGATTAAATAAAGAAAAAGTTATTAATAAAGCAAAGACAACTGGCGAACCTCCTTTAATGCTAGCCATGAGTGTTTTTTATGCAATTAAAGACGCTGTTGCTTCAATTGGAAATTATCAGATTATACCAGAACTCAATGCACCAGCAACTCCTGAAAGAATTTTAATGAGTGTCAACAAAATTAAAAATAAAATAAAAAATAAAAATGGAAGATAAAAAAAAATTTATGGCAAAAGCCATTGAACTTTCTATAAATAGTGCAAACACTATTGGTGGACCCTTTGGAAGTGTCATAGTTAAGGATAACAAGATTATTGCAGAGGGTTCCAATAAAGTGACTTCTTCAAATGATCCAACTGCTCATGGAGAGGTTGTGGCAATTCGAGAAGCTTGTAAAAAATTAAAAACTTTTGATCTGTCGGGTTGTGAGATTTATACATCTTGTGAACCTTGTCCAATGTGTCTTTCCGCAATTTATTGGTCAAGATTAGATAAAATATATTATGCAAATACAAGAGAAGATGCAAAAAATATAGACTTTGATGACTCATTTATTTATTTAGAGATTCCAAAAAAAATAGGTGATAGAAAAATTAAAATGATACAAATGCTTAGAGATGATGCTTTAAAAGCATTTGAAATTTGGGATAAAAAAGTAGATAAAATAAAATATTGATGGAATTTTTACCTTATACAATAAAATGGTTAGAAGTTATTCTGAGATGGGGCCATGTACTATTTGCAATATTATGGGTAGGTAATAGTTTTTTATTTAATTACTTAGACAACAATTTAAATAAAAATATAACAAGTGATGATATTGATGGCGAAGGATATCTAATGCATTCTGGTTTTTTCTATAAATTATCAAGGTTAAAAACATCACCACCCCAGGATTATTTAAATAGATTAGTAATTTTTAAATGGCAAAGTTATTTAACTTTTGTAACTGGAATGTTGCTCTTAGTTGTAATTTATTATTATAACGCTGGTGTATTAATGGTTGATAAACGCGTTTTGTTAATACCTCCTAGTTATGCCATTATTATCTCACTTTTATCATTAATTATTTTTTGGTTTGTTTATGATCTTTTATGTAAATCTAAATTGATTGAAAATAATATATTATTTATTTCTACAGCAATCATTTTGCTAGCACTTGTTTCTTTTAGTCTGACTAAATTATTCGGAGCAAAATTTGCAATTTTAAGTGTTGGATTGATTATAGGCACTAATATGTTTGGTAATGTTTTTACAGTAATTATACCTAATCAAATGAATATAATTAGTAGTAGCGAAAGAGGTGAAAAATTTGATATGAGCTTATCCTTAGCGGCCAAACAACGCTCAATTCATAATAACTATTCTACTTTTTTGGTACTATTTATAATGCTTTCGGGGCATTCTAGTTTTTTAGTTTATCATCAATACAACTGGTTAATTTTATGTGCGATTGCTGTTATTTCTGGAGTGGCAAGACATTATTTTAATTTAAGAGGAAGAAACATTCATAGGTTGTATATTTTGATATCTTCAATAATAGCACTTATCGTTCTTGCAGTTTTAGTTTTATTATTTAAATAATTAATAAAAGAATTATGTCTGAAAAATTAATTATTAGCTGGGATGAATATAATAAGACAGTTGAAAAACTAGCAATACAGATCCATGATAGCGGCTATAAACCAACAATATTGATTGGTATTATGCGAGGGGCAGCACCAATGATTGATGTACTGAGTAGAATTTTTAAATTAAAATGTGCATACCTTGCCGTCGAATCATATAGTGGAAAAGGAGTAGAGGACGAACAAGGCGATATTGTTTTCTCTAGAGAAATGAGTTCAATAGCACCAAACATGGGTGGTAAAATACTTTTGTGTGATGATTTATCAGATACAGGAATTACATTTAACAAAAGTATAGATTGGTTAAAAAAATATGAACCAATTAAAGATAAAATAGAAGAAATTAAAACAGCAACTTTATTTAAAAAAAAGAAATCTTCTTTTGAGCCAGATTTTTGTGCAAACAAGCTTCCTGATAATCCTTGGATTGTACAGCCTTTTGAAATTTATGAAGAATTAAAAATTGATGAAATAAAAAAAAAACACCAGAAATAAAAAAGGCCAGTTTTTAAACCGGCCTTTTAAATTTTTTAGATTTACTTTGTAAAAACTATTTAGGTATATCTCCCTCAACACCTTTAACATAAGTCATCATTCCCGCGAGCATTCCATCATCCGCAGTTTTACCTTCAGCTACCATTAAATTACCTTGTTGGTCATAAATTGGTCCAGTAAAAGAATGAACTTTACCAGATGCTAAATCTTTCTTGAGTTGATTAACTTTTGTTCTTACGTCAGCTGGAATAGCAGAGTCTAGATCAGATATAACTACCATACCATCACCTATACCATGCCAAGTATCTTTTTGTTTCCATGTTCCATTTGCTAAAGCTTTAACTCTATCGACATAGTAAGGACCCCAGTTGTTTTCGACTGAAGTCAATACAGCTTTAGGAGCAAATTTGTCCATATCGCTAGCTTGTCCAAAAGCAAATATTCCTGCTTTTTCAGCAATTTGAACTATGGCAGTACTATCAGTATGTTGAGCAATAATGTCAGCACCTTGATCAATTAATGCTTTAGCTGCTTCAGCTTCCTTACCTGGATCGTACCATGTAAAAGCCCAAACAATTTTTGTTTTGATGTTTGGATTTACTTTCTGTGCCGCTAAAGTAAATGAGTTGATTCCTCTAATTACTTCTGGAATTGGAAAAGAAGCAACATATCCAATAACATTAGATTTTGTCATAGATCCAGCTATTGTTCCTAGAATAGTTCTACCTTCATAGAATCTAGCTGCATATGTTGAAACATTTGCATGTTCTCTTTTATATCCAGTGGCATGTTCAAATTTTACATTTGGAAACTCTTTTGCAACTTTATTAGTAGGATTCATATATCCAAAACTAGTTGTAAAGATAATGTTATGGCCAGAATTAGCTAGCTGACGAAGAACTCTTTCAGCATCAGCACTTTCTGGGACACCTTCCACATATGTTGTTTTGTATCCGGCAGCTTCTACAGCTTTTCTTCCTACATCATGTTGATATGTCCATCCATGGTCACCCGTTGGACCAATGTAGACAAATGCTGCTTTAACATCTTTTGCAACAGCAGTAACTGTGAATGTAAATAAGAAAACTAAAGAAGAGACGAAAGAACGAATTAATGTTTTATGCATAAATTTATATTCCCTTCTGATTTTTTTAAAAAATTAAACTTAAAGTAAATTATGTAAAAAAAAATAATTATTTTAAAATTAGTGATCTTTATAAAATGATTTACCCAAAGAACTTGGTGTACTTAGTCTTATTTTTCTACTATCACGAGAAATTACAACTAATACTATTATTGTTACTATATAAGGAAGGGCTGTTAAAAACTGTACAGGAATTCGCACCCCAATTGCCTGCATATGAAATTGAATTATAGTCAATCCACCAAAAATCATTGCGCCAATCAAAATTTTAATTGGGTTCCATGTAGAGAATACTACTAGAGCTAATGCGATCCAACCTCTTCCACCGGTCATATTTTCAATCCATTGTGGGGTATAAATCATTGATAAATATGCACCGGCAAGACCACACATTGACCCTCCATAAAGAATACACAAGTAACGAACCAACCTAACATTTATTCCTTGGTTTGATGCTGAATCAGGCGAGTCTCCCACAGCTCTTACGATCAATCCTATTTTAGTTTTTTTTAAAAAATAGTTAGTTATAAAAGGTAAAGCAAAAGCAAAATAAAATACAATTGAATGTCCAAATAATATTGGGCTTAAAAAAGGTATTGCATCTTTTAAGCCTCCAAATAAAATAGGAAACTCTTTTCCAGGAATGCCAACAAAGTTTTTTCCAATCATTGCAGATATTCCAATCCCAAATATAGTAAGTGCTAAACCGGTAGCTACGTGATTTGTTATTAAAGTTTGGGTAAGAAATGCAAAAATTGTTGAAATTAAAACTCCAGCAAACATTGCACCAAAGACTGCTATAACCAAACTCCCAGTAACTGTCATTAGTGCAAAACCTGCAATAGCTCCGATGATCATCATTCCTTCAACGCCAAGGTTTAGAACTCCTGATCTTTCTGTAATAAGCTCTCCGCAAGATGCTAAAATCAAAGGTACCGAAGAGGCCATTATTGATGTAATTATTAGTCCAACAAAATTTATATCTATTATCATTTTTTTGAACCTATAAATTTAATTTTGAAAAAGAGTAAATAGTCTGAAGCAAGAAGAAAAAATAAAATCATTCCTTGAAAAACTTGACCAGTATATTTTGGTATTTGCATAAATATTTGAGCTGTTTCTGCACCTAAATAAGTTATTGCAACAACTAATGATGCAAAAATTATTCCAACAGGATTTAAACGACCTAAAAATGCAACAATTATTGCAGTAAAACCATAATCTGGAGATACTTCTCTATGAAGTTGTCCGATAGGTCCAGTTATTTCCCCAACTCCTGCTAGACCCGCGCAAGCACCACTTATTAAAAAAACGAGGATGATCATTTTTTTACCTTTGTATCCAGCATATTTAGCTGTTTTCAAACTAAAGCCTGAAACTTTCATTTGAAATCCTAAATATGTCTTATAAAAAATAAACCAGCTCATAACTACTGCAGCTAAAGCTAAAAATATTCCAGCATGAATTCTTAACCCCTCAACCAATAACGGAAGCCTTGCAGATTCACTGAATTGTCTAGTTTCTGGAAAATTAAATCCCTCTGGATTACTCCATGGCCCAACAACAAGATAGTCTAAAATTAATTTTGAAACATATACCAACATTAGACTAACTAATATTTCGTTTGTATTAAAGTAAGTTTTTAAGATAGCAGGTATTGATGCATAAAGCATGCCGCCTATTGCACCAGCTACTATTACTATTGGAAGAATATAAAATCCTTCTTGTTCATAAAACAGCAAAGCAACTCCTCCTGAAACTATAGCCCCAAAAGTTAATTGACCTTCAGCGCCAATGTTCCAATTATTACTTTTAAAACAAAAAGATAAACCAATCGCTATTAGACAAAGCGGTGTAGCTTTTAAGAGTAATTCACTGAAACCATACATGTCTGCAATTGGAACTATGAAAAAAAACTTAAGAGCTTCAAAAGGCTTAAATCCTAAAATATAAAAAATTAAACCTCCTGCTACCAATGTAAGAAAAATTGCCAAAACAGGTGTAAGAAAAAATATGGCTCTTGAAGGATGGTCTCGTTTTACAATTTTAATCAATTTCTGCTCCTCCCATAAGTATTCCAAGTTTCTCGGAAGTAACCTCACCAACATTCATAATTTTTGATAATTTACCTTTATGTATTACTGAAATTTTATCACTCAGTTTTAATAACTCATCAGTGTCTGTAGATATTAATATTATTGATTTATTTTGCTCGTTGATTTTAATTAATGTTTCATGGATATAATTTATAGCCCCAACATCTAGCCCCCAAGTTGGATTAAAACAAATTAATAAATCAGGCGATGTTATTAACTCTCTTCCAATAATTAATTTCTGTAAATTTCCACCAGATAAAAATTGGCTTTTCAAGTCAATATTATCTGTATTAACATTAAAGTCTGAAATTATTTTTTTTGAATGCTCTCTAATTTTGCTTTCATTTATTAATCCATTATTAAAAAAATTTGAGGATTTAAAATTGTTTAGAGCTACATTTTCAAAGATTTTCATTTGAGGAATTGCAGCTTGCTCAAGTCTATCTTCTGGAGAAAAAGCCATTAAATGCTCCCTTCTTTCTTGTGGATTAAGATCCCCAATAAAATTTTTATTGAATTCAATGCAATTTTTCTCTGAAATAATTTCTCCACTTAAAATTTGAAATAGTTCACTTTGACCATTTCCTGATATTCCAGCTATTCCCAAACATTCACCACGATTAACTGAAAAATTAATGTTGTTTAAATTAGTTTCGAAAGGATCTTCACTAGTAAAATTAAGATTGGTAATTCTGATTAATTGACTCGAAGAGTGTAAGCTCGATTTTTTTTTCTTAACAGTTTTTAAATTTTGACCCACCATTTTATTTGCAAGTGATTCAATGTTTTCATCTTTAATTTGAGTTACAGAAACAAGCTTGCCTTTCCTCATAACTGCCACTTCATCGCAAAGTTGCATTACTTCTTTAAGTTTATGAGTTATATAAATAATTAAAATTTCTTCTTCTGAAAATTTCTTTAATGATAAAAATAATTCACTTGTTTCTTGTTCTGTCAATACAGATGTAGGTTCATCCATAATAAGGACTTTAGGATTTCTTATTAGACATCTAATTATTTCAACTTTTTGTTTCTGGCCAGCAGATAGATTAAGTACTGGAATATCAAGATTAATTGAAAAGTTATACTTTTTCATAATTGATTGAATTTTTTCTTTTAAATCTTTCTCTGTTTCATCTGAGTCGATAATTAGATTTTCAAATACAGATAAAGTTTCAAAAAGATTAAAATGTTGAAAAACCATTCCAATATCATTTTTTTTTGCATCAATAGGAGAGTTTAATTTTAGAATTTTTTTATTCAAAAATATTTCACCCTCATCAGGTATGATTACGCCAGATAAAACTTTAACCAATGTAGATTTGCCAGCTCCATTTTCTCCCAGGAGTGCATAAATTTTTCCACTTTCAAATTCCAACGAAACATTGTCATTTGCAATACATCCAGGATAAATTTTGCTTACGTTTGATATTTTTAGATTAGTTTTCATAAATTATTTTAAAGGTATAAAATTTTTTTCTTTTGATGACTGATATTTTTTAGATAAATCAATATATATTTTTTTGATTTCATTGAATGAATTTAATATTTTTTTTTTATTTGAGTTTTTTAATTCATCAATCAGGTTATTGATATTATAACTTTTCCAGTAGGAATTTTCTTTTATATATTTACCATCAGAAATATTAAAAACTTCTTTAAGAATATTTAAATCATGTGGAATTTTAAATTCATCGAAAGTCGATTCGTAAGGGAAAAGATAATAAAAATTATTAAACCCAGAAAATGTAATTGCACTTAGGCAAAGACTGCAAGGCTCATGTGAACTTAAAAAGATACAATTTTTTTCTTTAGGTCTTAATTTGTTGTCTAATTCATAAAATTTTTTTAAAGTATAAATTTCTCCATGCCATATTGGGTTTTCTGTTTCATTATTTGATCCAGCAATTACCATTGAATAATCTTCCTTATTTATTATTGCCGCTCCAAAAATTTTATTACCAGCTTCAACTCCTTTAATTGTTAAAGGTAAAATATTATTTTTAAAGATATCTAAAAATTTATCTAAGAGCATTTCATTCATTTTGTTGAAATATCAAATAAAAACCACATTTGTTAGTATAATAAAACTTAATTATCATCTATTTAACAGATGAAGTAATACAACTTAAAAGTTAATATTTGATAATTACAATAAATGTTATGATTCTAAAATGAAAATATTTAAAACTGTATTTTGTCTACTCTTTGTCTTGATTTTATTTTCTGGATGCCAGACTATAAAAAAAAAATCAGATGAAGTAGCTGAAAGAGAAAATGAAAAGTTTGGACTTTTTGTTGGCAAGAATGTAAATGAAATGCAAATGGAGTTAGGTTCACCAAAAGAAGATTATATTGCTGAAAATGGTAACGAAATTTTGGTTTACAAAACAAAAAAATATGGAATTCCTTGTGAGAGAAAATTTGAGGTCAATTCAATTGGTGTAATAGTCGGTTTTTCTTCAAGCGGCTGTATATAATTATCTTTTTATAAAAAGATGATCATTTTGGGTAAAATAATACTGATTAAACAAGGGCTTTTTTAATCTTAACTTATTTAAATTTACTTTAGTAATTAATAAATATAATTTAGCCATAACATCGGAGGATAAATGGCTAAAAAAAGAAAAACAACTTCAGTAGCTACGAATAAGAAACTTCCACTCAATCAATCTGTACCATTGGGCATTCAGCATGTTTTTGCTATGTTTGCTGGAAACATTACTGTTCCATTGATTGTAGCGGGTGTTTTTGGAGTAACGACTGGAGAAAAGATTTTTTTAATTCAAATGGCATTGTTTGCGGCAGGTGTTGCAACAATAATACAAACAGTAGGTTATAAAGATATAGGTTCAAGACTACCAATAATACAAGGCACAAGTTTTGCTTTCATTCCAATAATGCTACCTTTCAAAGCTTTTGGCTTAGGAGCAATATTTACAGCTGCATTTATAGGAGGAATTTTTCAAATATGGATTGGAAAAATGTTAAAACCAATTCGTCATATGTTTCCTCCGTTAGTAACAGGAATAGTTGTGTTAATGATTGGAATTAGTCTTCTTAAAGTTGGATTTAAGTATGCTGGTGGTGGAGTATGGTTGATGAATAATAAACCAGAAATTTTTGCGAACTGGCATCATTTAACAATAGCCGGCACAGTTTTAATAGTTGCACTTTTGGCAAATCTTAAAGGAAAAGGAATGGCATCTGCGGCTTCTATTCTAATTGGAATAGTGGCTGGGTTCATAGTTGCAGCTATGCTTGGAGAAGTGAGATGGGATAAAATTGCTGCTGCTGACTGGTTTGCGGTGCCTATGCCTTTACAATATGGAATTGATTTTGTTTGGGGTGCAGTAATACTTATGTTGTTTATGTCCATAGTTACAACTATTGAAACTATCGGAGACATTAGTGCTACAACAATGGGTGGAGCAAATAGAGAGGCTACTAACAAAGAACTTTCGGGTGGTATAATGGCGGATGGAGTTGGAACAGCTTTTGCATCAATTTTTAATGCTATGCCCAATACCTCTTATTCACAAAATGCAGGTTTGGTTGCATTCACTGGAGTAATTAGTAGACATGTTGGTACAGTTGCCGGTATTATTTTAATTTTATTAGGCTTGTTTCCAAAGCTTGGTGGAATAATTGCAGCTATGCCTGATTCAGTAATAGGTGGAGCAGCTATCATCATGTTTGGATTAATTGCTGGTGCAGGAATTAAATTAATTTCAAAGTCAGAAATGACCCAAAGAAATGTTTTAATTTTGGCATTATCTTTATCTTTTGGAATAGGGCTGTATGCATTTCCTGAGTTTGTTGCACATGTGCCAGATTTAGGGATTAAATTAGGATTATTGCTTACGACTGGCTTAATACCTGCGGGTCTATTAGCATTCATTCTAAATGCGACATTACCAAAAAAATAATTTGATTTAATACTTGTGGGGAGAAATCCCCACAAGCAAGGTTAATACTTATTTTATTTCAATAAGTCTTTTTTTCTTATGATCTGGTAATATTCTTTCACAAGCTATAGTTAAAAGACCATCTTTTAACTCGGCATTACCTACTTTTACATCATCTGCAATTGTAAACGATCTTGCAAATTGTCTTTGAGATATACCTTTGTGAATAATTTCACCATCTTCATTTTCATTAGATTTATCTATCTGTTTTGTTCTTACAGTTAATAAATTATCTTCAAACTCAACTTCGACATCTTTTTTGTTAAAACCAGCAAGAGCAACCTCAATAGAGTATGCATCTTTTCCAGTTTTTCTTATGTTGTATGGCGGATAATTTGATTGCATGCTCAAACTACCATTGCCCAACATACTTTCAAATTGGTCAAACATATCGTCAAAACCAATTGAAAAGGGTCGTAATGAGTTAAAAATTGATAGATCCTTACTTGTCATAATAACCTCCTTTGTTAGCAAGTTTATTTTTATATAGGCCCCAAATGGCAACCTATGAACTTCATGTAGTTATTATTTTTAATTTTTCAATAAGTTGAATTAAGATTCTTTTGTAATTTTTATAATAAATGCGTAGTCAATTGCTATTTCTTCAATTGCTCCATCTCTACCAGATTTTCCACCATGTCCAGCATTCATTTCTGTTTTTAATAATAATAAATTATTGTCTGTTTTATAGTCTCTAAGTTTTGCGGTAAATTTTGCAGGTTCATCAAATAGAACTCTGTTATCACTTAGACTAGTTGTAATTAATATATTTGGATAATCCATTTTTTTTATATTGTTATAGGGAGCATATGAATAAATATATTCAAAGTGCTCTTCATTGTCTTTTGCATTCCCAAATTCATCAAATTCTCCAACTGTTAAAGGTAATGAATGATCCAAATTTGTAGTTAACGAGTCAACAAAAGGAACGGCCATAACCATACCTAAAAATAATTCAGGTGATTGATTAACGACTGCTCCCATTAATAATCCACCAGCAGAACCACCCATTCCAATTATTTTTCCCTTAGAAGTGTATTTTTTTTCAATTAAAAATTTTCCAACTGCAATATAGTCTTCAAAGGTATTTTTTTTATTTAATAATTTTCCTTCTTTCCACCATTTCATACCTCTTTCCATTCCGCCTCTTATATGAGCTGTTACCCAAATAATATCTCTATCGATTAAACTTAATCTGGTAGACGAAAAACCAGGAGACATTGAATTTCCATAAGATCCATAGCCATATAAAAGTAAATTCGCACTTCCATCTATTTTTGTTTTTTTATGTCTTGTAATTGTTAATGGAACCATTCTTCCATCGTGAGAGGGACACTCTAGTCTCTCGACAATATAATCCTCAGGATTATGACCAGATGGAATTTCTTGCTCTTTTACAAGTTTTTTTTCGTTAGTTTTTAAATTATACAAAAATGATTTACCCGGAGTTTTTGGAGAAGAATATGAGAGATAAATTTCATCTGTATTTTTATCTCTTTGTTTTAAAGATATTCCCGGAACGATTACTTGTTCATCAACAAAATTTAATTCATTTTCTTCACCTGTTTTAGGATTTCTTATAATTAATTTACTTAAAGCATTTGAAGTTTCAGATCTAATAATCCAATCATTTAAAAATACAAGACCACCAATCAATACTTCATCTCTAGCTGGAATAAATGATTTCCAATTTTGATTTGATAGATCTTTACAAAATTCAATTTTAAAATCTTCTGCGTCTTCGTTGGTATGATTATAAAAACAACCATCCCAAGAATTTACAGAATATATTATTCCTCTTTTTCTTTTTTTAACAATTTTAGGTTTTGGATTTTCTTCATGCGCATTAAAGTAATATTGTTCAGAGGTATTATGATCAGATGTAGAGATAAAATAATATTTTTCATCTGAACTTAGACCTATACTAACCGTAAAGGCTTCACTTTTTTCTTCAAATATTAACTGATCATCTTTAGTAGATGTTCCCAATTTATGTCTAAATATTTTTCTTGGTCTGTGGTGCTCATCTAGTTTTGAATAGTAAATGAATTTATCATCTAAACTAAAAGTTATACTTCCACTCGTTTCTTGAATTTTTTCAGTAACAAGCTCATTAGATTTAATATCTCTAATGTAAATTGTATAATACTCAGATCCTTTTAAATCTAATGAATATCCTAAATATTTGTCATTATAACTTACTTCTAAATCTCCAATCCCAAAATACTCAGTTTTTAACTTTTCTTTTTCTAAATCCCCATTCCAGATTTCTTCCATTTTTTCAGAACCAATTTTTTTTCTAAGTTTAATAGAATAATTTCCTTTAGCGGTAGTTTTGGTCCAGTATTCATATATTTTATCTTTAAATGGCAATGACTCATCATCTAATTTTATTCTTCCTTTAATTTCATTAAAAACTTTTTTTTGAATGTCCTTCGTGTTCTTCATTTCATGTTCAAAGTAGTTATTTTCTTCTTCTAAATATTTTCTTGTTTCTGGTAAAAGCTTTGAGCTATCTTTTAAAACATCCAATATATTTGATTGATGTATCCAACTATAATTATCTTCCCAAGTCCTATTGTGACAAGATTTTAGTTCTGGTTTTTTTTCAAGCTGTGGTACTTTCATAAATATTTAAAATAATATATGAACATTTTTTTTATAACACTGATCATTTTTGCCCTTGTTTATATTTTTCTTAGCTGGTTTGCAAAAACTTCTGCGAAGAAAGTTTCAAAATTTATAAGGATATTGATAATAATTTTGTCAATTTTTTTAGCATTTATCATGGCTTATGCGGGAAGATATGTATTTTCTCTTCCATTTGTTTTGGCAATTTTGCCATTAATTAAAACAAAAGCTGGGATTTCTTTATTCCAACTTTTAAGGCTATGGGGGCTATTCAAAGTATTAAAAAATTCAGGAAGATTTAATTTTAATAACTTTAATCAAAACATCAATAGTCAAAGCATGTCAACCGAAGAAGCTTATAAAATATTAAACCTGGATCCAAATAAAAAATATACGAAAGAAGAAGTTTTGAATTCTTACAAAAAAATTATGAAAAAAATACATCCTGATGTAAGCCCAGAATTAAATAGATTAGCCTCTATTGTTAATGAAGCAAAAGATTTATTGGTTAAAAATATTAATTAACAATATTTTTAAATTTATCAAATATATCATTGGGATTTATTTTTTCTTTCCCATTAGTTCCATGAGAAACAGTTTGTACACCTTCAGGTAAAATTGGAAACATTTTAGGACTATAATTTCCATACAACAAAGGTGTATCACACATTAAGACTATTGTAGGCAAACCCAAACTTGCTGAAAGATGGCTAAAACTAGAATCGTTACATATAGCTAGTCTACAATTCTTAATAACAGGAAGAATTTCTGATATACTTAACTTGTCGAGTGAAACGCAATTTTCTTTACAAGATGAAATTATTTCTTTTAAAATTTTTTGTTCTTCATGATTTTGCCCAGTTGCAAGAAAAAATTTACAATCATATTCTTTTGAAGTTAATTTAATAAATTCTATAAATTTATTTGAAGGTATTCTCTTTGTTGGACCCGATCCTCCAATCCCAAGCAAAACATTTACTTTTGTATTATCGATATTAAATTCTTCATTTGCCTTCTTTGTTAAATTATTATCGATAAAAATTTCTGGATTGCTTTCTACATTTAAGTTCAATTTACTAAATAATAAATTTTTTGCAGCGTCAACTATATGTTGTTTTTTTTTTTTAAATAATGGGTATTGATATATTTTTGGAATCCCAGCAAACCTACAAACTAAATTATATCTTAAAGATGAATTAAAAATAAATACTTTATCAAATGAAAGTTTTTTCAGCTCTTGTGCTAATCTAAAAAAACCCAAAAATCCATCATGATGCCCATTATTTTTGTTATCCCTTTTAAGGGTTATTATTTCATCTATTTTACTATTTTTGTTTATATATTGGTTTGCTTTTGAATTCTCTTTTACTAAAAGTGTTATAGGAGAATTATAATGTTTAGAGATAGCTTCAACGAATGGCAAAAAAATTACCATATCACCAATTCCCATTCGGTTTTGAATCGCCAATATCTTCATGCTCTTTTATAACCTTTACTAATTTATTTTTTTATATAAATTTTAGATATGGAACAAGTTAAAGGGGTATTTGCAGCAACTTTGTCTTTATTAGATAAAAATTTGGCTTTAGATATAAAAAATACCATCAAACATGCAGAAAATGTAATTGATAATGGCTGTCATGGAGTTGTTTTTTTTGGAAGTACCGGTCAATCACAACTAATATCTTTAAGTGAGAAAATTCAATTAATTAATCATTTGCCCAATAGCAAATATAAAGAAAAATTTATTATTGGTACTGGGCTAAATTCTTTGTCTGATACAATTAATTTGATGAAAATATCTAAAACATTAAATTTTGATAAATTCTTAGTAATGCCTCCAGCCTATTATAAATATGAAGATGAAGATGTAATAAATTTTTATTCAAGGTTAATTAGCGAAGTTAATGATTGTAAAATTATTTTATATAACTTTGAAAAACTTTCAGGCTATAAGTTTAGCGTTGATTGTGTTGAAAAATTAGTAGATAAATTTCCACAACAAATAATTGGTGTTAAAGACAGTTCATATAATCTTTATGAAAATTTAAAAATAAATAACTTCTCGGTAATGCCAGGTTCTGAGTCTAAATTATTAAAAGGACTTGAATTAGGATGCTCAGGTGTAATAACCGCAACTACAAATGTAACAGCCGCTTTAGCCAAGGGAGTGTATGATAATTTTTTTAGTAAATCTTCAAAAGATTTAAATAAAAAATTATGCGATGTGAGATCGATTTTTGAGAAATATAATTTAATATCTGGTCTACACTCTTTTATGTCTGATAAAGATGAAATATACAAGAATGTTTTACCTCCATTAAAGCTTTTATCTGAAAATGATAAAAAAGAATTACTTTCAAATTTAAATAAATTAGATTTTAATATTGAAAATTTTAAAACTGCATAAAATGAATTTAGTAAATTTTCTTAATAATTTATTTAAACTTGATGGATTTGTATTAATTGATTCTAATTCTAAAAAGTTTGTAATTGGCAAACCTATTAAAGAAAATCCCATAATCATAAAATTACTTGATAAAAATTTAAATCATAAATTGCTTTTGAATCCAGATCTTTATTTTGGAGAAGCTTATACGAATGGATCATTGTTAATTGAAAATGGTACGGTTACAGAATTTTTAGAAATAGCTTTAAAAAATATTGGCAGAAATGATATAAATATTTATGGAAAAATATTTAATAAACTAAAAGGAACTTACAGATATTTAACAAATTTCAATAAAGGGGTAAAGTCAAAAAAAAATGTTAGTCACCATTATGATATATCAGAAAACCTTTATGATTTATTTTTAGACTCTAGTAGACAATATTCTTGTGCATATTTTAAAAATGAAAAAGATACTTTAGAAGAAGCCCAACAAAATAAAATTGATCATATTATAAAGAAGCTAAATATTAAACCAAATCAAAAAGTTTTAGATATAGGGTCGGGATGGGGGACTCTTGCAATTAACATAGCACAAAAAACTCAAGCTATAGTTACTGGAATTACACTTTCAAAAAACCAATTAGAGTTTAGCAAAAATAAAGCTAAAGAACTTAATTTAGAAAATCAGGTTGAATTTAAATTAGTCGATTATAGAGAAATTAATGAAAAATTTGATAGAATAGTAAGTGTTGGAATGTTTGAACATGTAGGAAGAAAATTTTATAAAAATTATTTTAATACTGTGTCAAAAATATTAAATAATAAAGGAGTTTCAGTTATTCATACAATTGGCTCATCTAATCCACCAAGAGACCCTCATCCATGGATTACCAAGTATATTTTTCCTGGTGGCTATACTCCAAGTTTGAGCCAAATAGCAAGGCCAATAGAAGATTCTGGATTAATTATTTCCGATATAGAAGTATTAAGAATGCATTATGCTCATACACTAAAGCATTGGAAGGAAAGGTTTTTATCAAAAAAAGAGACAGTTTTAGAAATGTTTGATGAAAAATTTTTCAGAATGTGGGAATTTTATCTTGCAAGTTGTGAAATGGCATTTAAGTGGGGGGATCAGGTTGTATTTCAGTTACAATTAACAAAAGATAACAAATCTGTACCAACTACTAGGGACTATATTTATTAATTTTTTACTGATAAATTATTAAATTACATCA
>Ga0208749_1000089_pt1 | contig 21338 bp, 11 predicted proteins | sample Knorr_S15_td_DCM_FD_185601 | JGI IMG/M metagenome (GOLD analysis project Ga0208749, IMG submission 185601) | Marine microbial communities from Southern Atlantic Ocean transect - Knorr_S15_td_DCM_ad_63m_LV_B (SPAdes) (version 2) | ecosystem: Environmental > Aquatic > Marine > Oceanic | place... | reverse complement strand
ATTGAAGATAATGATTTAATTGATTCAATTCCATCTCCGGGCAATCAGGAGAATTATCATACAATAATTACAGAAGATCATTGTTTCCTAGGAAATTGTGATGACTCAATACAAGAACAAAGATATATTGAATTTATAGGAATTTTAGAAAATCATTCGGACAAAGATTCCATACAAATCTTTGGAGAACCCGGTGATGTGATTGTACTCTCTGATATTATAGGAAATAATGATTTGAAAATTGAATTATGGCATCGGAATAATAGTATCAAAGAATTGGTGACAAATGATTTAAACGAACCTGAAAATTTATTTGAGTTTCCAGAAGAAAGTGAATTATGGATCCGAATTGTTTCATCATCTAGTGAAGGAATACATCCTTATAAATTTGATTTATACCGAAATAATCAATCAAAAGAATCTGGAAATGAAGGGGAATTACAAGTCCCTTGGAATCATGGTGAACCATTATCTTATGCAACTTCATGGGATTATGAATCATACATAGCTAAATCTGATCAAAATGGTGATTCTATTCTATTTGAGATTGGAGCAGATATGAAGGCGTCAATGCATTGTTCAACAAGTAATGAAGGAGTTACTTTTGAGTCCTATTTAGTAGACTATTTTGGAAATAAAGAGAATATATCCTCCGATAATGGATTATGTCCAGAAATAATAGAAACAAAAGGAGATACAGCATCATTAGAAATTTGGATAATGTCTACTGAAACCACTAGGTGGAACATTTCATTCACACCATTAAGGTCTTTAGATGGAATGATATTTTCTGACGCTCCAGAGTCTAAATGGATAGATGCGCCTGATGAAAGATGGAATGAACTGCAGTTAGATACTGAGACCTCGGGAAGTCTTCATAGCGGAGATAATATAGATATATTTTTATTGAAGATTTCTGATAATAATGGCTCTAGAGTCTTTCTAAATGAGATAATTAAATCCGAAGTAAACTATACAATACAAGAGATAAATCAGAATAATGGGGCACTCGTAAATACATCTAATGGAGAAGTAATTGTTTTACCCTATGGCAATCATTCATTAAGAATAGAAAGAAGAGCTGCTGCAGAAGTTGAAATTTATTATACATTCAAATTAGAATATCTTGGAGAATATCAGGAACCTCCAATTGATGATTATGAGGATCTCTCTTGGATGTTCAATGATTTCTATATTTTGATTGGAGTTTTGATGTTAAGCCCTCTTATGATTGTTTTATTTTGGAATAGAGGTATTATTTTACAGCGTGGAGAAGGTTCAATACAAATGCAATTACATGAAAAGAAGAAATTAATTAGAATTAGAGAAAGAATTTCTAAACAAATAAATGAAAATGATAACAATGACGACATTATTGATGCTGCTTTGATTCAACTAGGAGAAAGTCCTTGGAGTTCAATAAATGAAATATGGGGGCAGCCCGAATTAAGGCATATGACTGAACAAATAGAGATCTGTGCTTGGAAGATATCTGATAAAAAGAAAAATCTTCTAATTGGTTTGAAGACATCGAATTGGGATTGGGAAGTTGCATCAATTAGACTTAATTATCCAGAAGGAAATAAACTATCAATCATTGATGTTTCTCCAAAATATATCTCAAAAGAAGATGAAATATTCTTAGATACATTATCTAAAAACTCACAAATATTCCTAAGAATTATGCTAGATGGAAAATCAGCCAATCTTGCTCTGGAATTATCAGGATTAGTTGGAGAAATACCATTGGCAGCAACGCCAAATAAAATAATCGAATGGAATTAACCATTACGTCTTGATCTTGCTTCTTTACGAATTTTATCTTCTAATTCTTCATTTGAGTAACTCATTTCATCTTTGATATCAATCAATTTTTTCTTGAATGACCGAGATATCTTTTTTGGAATATCTAATTTAAGAAGTACCATTATTGAGCCGCGGCCGTTTCTCGACCTATTACTCGGTAAGCCACGACCTTTGACAGAAATTGTTTGACTAGGCTTTGAACCCGGAGGAATTTTAATTTTCAAGATTTCACCATCTAAATGAGGAATCTCTACAGTAGTACCGAGTACCAAATCCGTGAAAGTTAATGGTAATGCCATTAGCAAATCAGAACCATCTCTCTCAAACCATTCATGTTCTTCAACATCTATCTCAATGTACAAGTGACCTGATTCTCCATTTTCTGATTTAGATGATTCGCCATAACCCGACATTCTAAGCCTTTGGCCATTTTCAATACCTGGAGGGACTGAGAATTCGACCTTTTTTGTTTGATTAGCACGCCCCTCGCCTCTACAACTATGACAAGGATTCTGAATAATTTTACCTCCTCCTTTACATGATGGACAATCGCTTACAACTTGTCGAGTAAATGGGCCCGTTCTCTCAATCCTCTGTATACGGCCACGTCCATCACAAGCAGGGCACTCACGAACATCGTCGATATTTTTTGCTCCAAGGCCATTACAATCTTTGCATGTTTTTAAAACTTCAAATTCTAAGGATTCTTCACATCCATTCATTAGAGCCTCAAATGGTATAGTATGTCTAACAAGTAAATCTGAACCTCTTTGCCTATTATTTCTTCTCGAACTTGAAGAACCAAAAATTGAACTGAATACACTTTCAAAACCTCCACCAAATAAATCTTCAACACTAATGTTCACTCCTTGGAACCCTCCCGGGCCGAAAGGTGAACCTCCAGGTCCATTATGACCATAAGTGTCATATTTTCTCTTCTCAGATGGATCTGAAAGGATTGCGTAAGCTTCCTGAACCTCTTTGAATTTTAACTCAGAATCTGGATCATCGGGATTCTTATCGGGATGATATTTTCTTGCCAAACTACGAAATGATTTCTTAATTTCAGATTGACTAGCATCTCTATTAATCCCGAGAATCTCATAATAATCTCTCTTTACTGACATCCTCTCACCTAAATATATTTTTTATCGGTCCGCTATGAAGTATTCTCTTTTCAGGACAAGTATGTCCCACATGATGTACAGTAAGGATTTTGAGAATTATTTAGAGTTCCACATTCCTTACATGAAATAACTTTTGGAGTAATTTGAGCTTTAGAAGATACATCCCATTGATTATCATCATTTTGCGTATATCCCTTTACCTTAGTTTTATTTTTTGTTTCCTTCATTTCTCTCTTTTCTGCCTTCAGTCTTTTTTTCTCCAATCTCTTAAGGGCAGATTTTTCCAACCTGTTTGAAAAGAATGATTTGGATGATTCCTTTTCATTATTAATTATTTCTTCGTCGATTATTGTACCAATATTTCGATGATGGGTCACTACTTCAATTTCTTTATCTTCATCTACTTCTTTCTCTGATGACTCGGCATTCAAAGAACCAATGGTTCCAGACATCTTAGCTTGAATTAGAGCCCCTTTACGACCTTTGACTTGTTCTGAAGCTTGATCTTCAAGTTTTTTGATAGCAACATCAGATTTCTCCCATAATCCCTTATCTTCTTGAGTATATGATTTACGAAGTCTCTTTATTGCGGCAGAGCGATGATATTCATGGTCTTCAATTACCCTATATCTTGAAAACATGATAATCCCAATAATAATTGCAAAAATATGAATCGAAAATTCAATTATTCTGTCGTTGGAGATTACTTCATTAATTACTGGCAAACCATATCTTAATGCAACTATACAAAGAGTAGGGGTCAATAACAAAGCGCCGGAGATGGTACTAGAGCGCTCTGTCATAACACTTCTCAGCAACTATTCAATTTCAATCATTCGTGTATTTGGGAGATTATTCAAACAGAGAACTCATGACTGGGCAATACTGCGGACAATCATGGAGCCTGTTATTACAATCTCTTCAATAGTCCAACCATATGAAGATCTGGAAAAGATTATTCAATCAATAAAAGTATTTTTTCCCGATTGTGAAATTAAAAAAAATATTGAAAAAGAAGAATTTCCAACGGAAAATGTAGAAGAAGAAATCTATGGCAAATCTTGTAGTCTGGAATATCTATTAAATCAGATTAGAATACAAAGAATATTAGACACAGCACTAGATGTTATGACTCTAAATTGTGATTCTGATTCGACCTACTTTCACATCTCAAGGCAGGCTGCCGTTGCAGGGAAAGTTTCCTTTGTTGTAGATGAGAAGACACTCGGTGGAATGATTAAAATCAATATCTCAGGTGAGGATATAGATATATGGCTGGAGCAACAAACTTGGCATGAAGGAAGGAACGAAATACCTAGATTCTCAGGTGATGAGTTAGCAATGAGGAGCGATGGTGAGCCGGCTGAATGGTTTGATAAGAGAGGAAATCCAACTATTAATATTGATGAGGACTAGGAATACCTTCAACAAACCATTCTTCAATAATTGGTAAATCAGCAGGTAACCAATTAACTTCAAATAATTCATGTTTATACAGCCATCTCATTTTATCATGCTCAACTAACTCAATTTCCTCCTCTTTGATTATTCCACAATTCAAAACCATTAATTTTACATATTTATCTTCATAATCAAAAAATTGCTCTGCAATAATTTTTGATGGCGAAACATTCAATGAAAGTTCTTCTTTTAATTCTCTAGATAGGGCCTGAAAGGGGGTTTCTCCCGATTCTACTTTGCCTCCAGGAAACTCCCACCATGACGGCCAAGACTTCCCCTTAGGACGCCTGCAAGAGAGAATTCTATCATTTCCATCAAATATTAACGCACCTACTACCTCAACATATAGTTTAGTAATACATCTAATTAAACGCTCAATAATTTCAGTCTGTTCACCGATGTTAATAATATTCTCGGGAGGTAAATGGACAAAAATTACCTTTGTTTTATTATTCTGTTTCTTAACCATATTTAGAGTTTTGAAGTAAGTTTCATTACAAACAAAACGGCCAGGATTAATACTCCATTCAACACGAGGATCATCTTGAAAAACTTCATTGATTACAATTTCATTTACATTTGTACGATGCCGTGTTATTTGACTCTGAATTATTGCACCGGAAGACACACAACGGCCAGAATTATCTGGGTGTGACATATTATACTCGTTATATGCATATTTTTCAAAACGAAGTTTTTTTGATTTAGATGAAAACCCCAAATGAATTATTGTGTCAAAGTTATCTCCAAGGTCGATTTTTTTTGCAACTAACTCACTACCCTCTTCATCAACAGATAGTAATTCAGTAAAGATATCTATATCTGAGAAATCTATTTCTCTAATAATTGATAATATCTTTTCAGAGACATTATTATCGAAATTTGAGAATTTTGGATAGCCCGTAATTAACACACTTGGACGGCCCATGGTAATTTGCATAAGTAGGAGATAGTTGGTGTTTTCCGTACAAATAATCGCTATCTTCATCATTCAGGTATTCTTAGCATAGGCATGGCAGAAGAGCTTATCGTCAATATAGCTGAAGACGAAGAGCTAGAAAAAGTAAGCAGTTTAGGTGTTATTGGAGTAATTTGGAGTGAGCTTAATGGAGGAATAGGGCCATGGGGTACTTTGAGACCATTATTCACAATTATCCTAGCTCTGATTCCATTCCTTTTCTTAGGTCAACATTTTAATCGACAGCATGAAAAGGCAAATGGTTGGTTTTTGATACAATTACCATTACTTTTCACAATAATTTTATGGTTTCTACTATATGTATGGTCTATTGGAGACGCGTTTTTTGTTTCGAGTAGAATTGTAGCAAAGGCAGAAAATGGATAATCAAAAGCCATCATCTAATTCTAATGGACTGAATAAATGACCGGGGCTTGTAGATTTTGCAAGTTGAGTCCGGATAATTGCTTCCCAGTCTCTTAATAACATAATAGCATTAACAAAGGGTATCTCTGAGCCATTGATTATAGTTCTAATTATTGTATCAAAAATATCCATCCTATCTTGGTCTATATTTTGCATTAATTTATCAAGTGGGAAATCCTCTATCTTGGGTGTTTTTAGATTACCCATTATTGCTCTTGGTTCGGTTATTTCTAAAGGTAAGACTTCATTCTCAATAGTTGCTTTCTTTTCTAATTCATTTAATAGAATATTGATATATTTCGATATTACCAACGCAGATTCAATAATTGGTAAACTATACTGCTTGACAAAATTAGATAAATTTTCTTGAAGAAAAAGTAATTTTTCTTCTATAGAATCTGTAGAGGCAGGCATCTCCCCTTGACTATCCATAAGTTAACCGAGAAGAGATGAGCAAATTAATGCAATGAATATCATGTAGTAGTTCTATCATCATATCTTATTGGTGAAGCACTATTTCCACGCACTCCATCCAACATATCATCTTCTATTTCAAAGAAGTCGTTTAACCAGTCCCCATCTGTGTCCCATTTTGTCGGATCAGTTCCATCAGCAATCTGATCTCCATCAATATCTAAAACCCACCAACCAAATACATATTCTCCAAGACCGATATTAGGGAAATGATACTGGTCTCCTGCGAATCTTTGGTAAGAATCGGCCCATTCGCCGTTACACAATGTCTCGTCGTCTGTAGTGTCTAAGTATTGATAATCCAAATCATTATCATCAACAATTAATGCAAATAGTTGATCATTATTATTGATTTTATACATTCTAAAATAATTTGATGTAAGTGCTGATGAACCTGAGCATGTTCCTAACAAAGACTCTCTTAACTGCCACCATTCTTCAACATAATTACCTGAACAATCATTCAATAAAGACTGACGGACTAAGGTAGGAGAAGATAGAGATGCATTTACCACACCATAATATTCTTGGAAATTATTGTAAGGTTGATATTCACAATTTCCTCCTGAACAGTCCCATCCCCCATCATTATCTGCATCTTGACCAGCATCACTAGAATCTGTTGCATCATGAGTAAACCAAACCCAGTTTAAAATCGGTCGAGAAATAACATTATTAGAAATCAGTACTGGTTTTAGATTATTTGCAGAAATTTGCTCCCATTGTACTTCTATTTTAAGATAAGATGACCAATTGTCATTAGTTTCATTCCATCCTCTGTAGTATTCATAGAAATCAGGCATCATATCTCCATCTGTATCATTGTCTAAAGGATTTGTACCATACTTGAAAATTTCTCGACCATCACTTAGATTCATGTCCTGGATATAGTCTGTAACTTCGCCATTAGTAAAAACTGGCTTCATCACCATGGAGTCATCATCTGAGTCTGAATCCAGTGGCAATGTTCCATTTTCATATTCCATAATATTACTAAAGAATAAAGGAAGTACTCCATTACCAATTTGATTTTCCATATTTGCTGGTATAAATTGTCTATTCTCCCATTTCCCTTGGGTTGCTGGATCATCTTCCCACTGCCTGTCATACCAACCATCTTCATCGGGATCGTAATTTACATCAAGTGGATTAATTGGATTCATTGACCATCGATAGTCATTAACTGGTAAATATTGACCATATATTGAGAAACAGTATTCCCAACCATCCGGCATTCCATCCCTGTCCGAGTCAGAATCTGTGGGGTCACTAATTCCTGCTAAACTAATATTAAAATTATCAGGGTTTATCTGATTAATTAATCCCGATTTCTCAAATGAAGATATTGATTTCGAAGAAAAAGTAACATATAATTGACTTAATGCCAAGGAATAGCTCATAGATTTTTCATCCATGTATGCATTTACAGTGTCTGCACCATATGAAACAAGACCTGTACCGTTGGGAATGCTATCAATTGCTAATTTTTTACCATATATTCTTGATTCGAACTCTGCCAGATTATCATAAGATTCGGATGGAGAAATTATTCCATCGCCATTGCAATCATATGAGTCTTCGTCACTATCAACAGAAATATCAGTCCCCGTAAGGAGATTCATCTCCCAGCGATTATCTTCAAGATTCCATTCAGTAAACCAATATTCGTAACCATCACTCATCCCGTCTCTATCTGTATCTTCTGTTGTTGGATCTGAGACTCCAAATAGGGCTTTAAGAAGAGGTTTTGCTGTGGCTCCTCCTTGCCAATCAGCAAATTGCTGAAGTGCTAGTTGAGCCCTCCCTTCTTTGTTGAAAAGAATCCGATATACTCTATTTTCGGCCTCTGAAGGGTCAAGATACTCTGCCTCTTCCCAAAGTCTAGGTGCATCCGGAGGAGATAGCCCTCCATTGAATGGATTATTGAGTGTTAGATTGAGCTCGATCTGATCTGAAATACCATCATTATCTGAGTCATAATTTCCATCATTAGGTACAAGAGGGTTGAGGGTCCAAACCTCATCGGTTGAGTTCCATCGTGTGAAGATTAATTCCATACCATCTAGTAACCCATCTGAATCTGTATCAGGGTTATTGGGGTCTGCTGTTAAACCTGTAAGATTAATTTGTTCAGGTGTCAAAAATGAGCCGAAAGAACTGGAGGACTGTGCAGATAACCAGGGATTAGGAAGATATTCGCCACCAAAGTAGAGAAGATAAAATTGAGGAACCGTAATTAGAGAATCTATCTCTGAAAGATTACTAGATATTACATTATATTCTTCCCAGTTGTTCATTCCATCTCCATCAGGATCACCTATGCGATCATTCTCGTTAACTGGATTGAGGGTCCAAGAGCTATCAAAAAGACTCCATCTAGCATGATAAAACTCCCAACCATCTGGCATTCCATCTAGATCTGAATCGGAACTTAGTGGGTTTCCTGAGCCTACATCTATTTCGGAAGTTGCATTGATTAGGTTATTGTAATTATTACTAGCATACTTACCGAATGAACCACCGGCAAAGTCTTCCCACGTATCATTGAATAAAAATGTAGTAAAATTGTCAGGGAATGGAATATCATTATCGGTACTGTCAGAAAAAATAATCTCAGATTTCCAATGGAACTCCATCCAATTAACTAGACTCTCTTCTAATTCCAAAATACCATTATGATTAATGTCATATCCATCACCATCTGGATTATTCAATGCATCAGAGCCATTCAAAGGATTGAGTCCCGCAGCATCCACTGACCATGAACAAGAGTATCTTGCCTCCCATCCATCTGGTAATGTATCGCCATCTGAATCAACATTATTTGGATCAGTTGCAGTCCAATTTAAGGCGGCATCGGAGCTTTCACCATGTGAGGGGAGACCTTCATTAATGACAGTTTGAAGTAGATTAGACCATTTGTACTCACATAAATTGGAAAGTCCATCATTATCTGCATCACCTAGAGCATCATTAGGATCCCTAGGATCCAATGTCCATAGATTACCGCCATTATATACATCTCCGATCCATCTTCGATTTGCAATTTCCCAACCATCGGGCATTCCATCACCATCTGAGTCTGTATCAGTAGGGTCTGTAGGTCCATCAGTTCCTCCGCCTGCACCAGAACCCAACCATCCTTCAAGATGTACAGACAAAGCTTCAGAACCAGTTATTTCATCACAAATATACTCTTGGTTCAAATAATGGCAATCAAAATTAGTAGATTCTGTAAACCAGCCCCAATATTCTTCGCCATCAGTTAATCCATCTCCATCAGTATCTATATTTCTCGGATCTGTTCCATTAAAACCATTTTCTGAGTTAGTGATAAATCGGAACTCGTCTAGATTAGTCCAACTCCTATCGATACCTTCGCCGAACTCAGGATTGTATAGGACACCATCGGCATCTGCATCTCTATCTCTATCATATGGATCAGTTGGATCAAGTCCGTGAATAAATTCCCAACCATCGGGCATTCCATCAAGGTCTGAATCAGTTGATTGAGGATCAATTGGCATTATATTCATATAATTACCAGGAGAAATACCAGCGAACATTATGATTGATTCGGATGATTCTAATGTCGTTAATGAAGTTACTAATCCTGGAAGGAATGTTTGATTTTCTGACATTCCAGTTACTCCCTGATAACCTCCTTCGAGAACCCAAGTGCCATCTTTAGAACCAACTATTACTTGATTTTCAAATGTATGAACTGAATGAACATCGTTTGAACCTGATAACCAATTCTCTTGATTCCACATTCTCTCTGAATCAAAGGCAGTTACAGGCATTGATATCAATTTACCAGTATCAATTAAATGTAAGCCTCCAGATGTACCAATCCATGCACCAGTAATTAATTCAAAATTTCCCGAAGAATCTTTTGGCCCAGCAGGTTGCAAAATATTCACTATAGCTGATTTTGAAACATTAAGTAAATCGGCTTTTTGTACAAAATCTTCGGCGTTTTCTCTATTGAAGACCCACCAAGGAGTACCTACAGAGTCAGAACCGTCTGTAGTATTCCAGGCAACTAATCCACCATCCGTTCCTATCAAAAGTAAAGGTCCGCGGCCATCCATTTCCATATGCAATGCAGTATTTACATTGGCTGCATTAACAGACAATATTTCCGAGATGGAATCAAGATAAATTAGAGAATCTATAGTTGTCCCAGATATTGATGCCGTCCATACATCTTGTCCAGAAAAAAGCATTAAATCTAGATTCCCACTACCTGTCTTAAGCACAACCATTTCATTTATTGAATCCACAAAGATACTGGAATCCGATTCCTCAAAGGTTGATGATTCGATTTGCGGAATACCATTAATCATTTCAACTATTGATACCCCTAGGTTTGTTAATAAAATTAGATATTCTCCCTCATCATCTGACCAATCCATCATTGAATTCAAAACTAAACCTGAAGGAAGTTCTATCATTGTAGATACCTGATTAAACGGATCCAATATGGTTATTCCATATTCTGAACCTACGATTAATCGATCTCTCTGATTATCAGAGATAATAGTATGTACACTAGCATCTACTAATTGTGGAGATGTTGACTGATCATATGTCAAGAAACTATCACCAGGATTGGACAAATCAATACTCCTGAGTCCAGGAGTAACTGAAACTCCTTGATCATAAAATATCATATATTCTTCATAATTACTAAAGGATTCACCCCAACTAGATGTAGCTACTGAAGTGTCAGGAATAATATATCCGTCCCTATCCAGATCCCAGCCATCTGAATCTGAATCTATAATTGCATCACTAGCATTTCTTGGGTCAAGCCCATAATGTACTTCCCAACCATCTGGAATTCCATCTCCAGGAACGGCTAAACCAACAGAAATAATCTCGGCCCATGAATAATAGTCTGAATCAGATTCGGTTGGATCACTACCTAACCATCCATCGCCAGTTTGTCTTTCTACAGATTTTTGGCATGATTCTGAATTTAACATGTTAATCTCACCGAAACACCACAAACCATCTCTCTCAGTTACCCAGTCTTCTGGAGTTCCGAAGAGATATTCCTCAGAATTAGTATATTTCTCCGTATCGTCTATAATTCCATTTCTATCCACATCAAAACCGTCCCCGCATCCAAATGTAAAATCTGCACATCTATCAATATCCTCCCACATATCGCTGGGGTCTAATGGATCAAACCAGAGACAAGTCCATGCATTTGTTGTGTTAAGATAACCAAGTCCGCCTTCAGTACACATATAAATTTCATAACCGTCAGGGAGACCATCTCCGTCAGTATCTGCTACTCTAGGGTCAAGCCATTCCCTCATACCTGAATCTGTTAATTCTCCCGGCTTGCCAGTTAATGATACTCTATCAGTAAAACATCTATCTAATGTATAAGGCCAACAATACTCAAGAAGAGCACTTGCTCCATCGCGGTCATGATCAGACATATTATCTGTACCATTCCTTGAGTCCAATCCAGATATACTAATTATTTCAGTCCCTAAATTAAGAATAATATCTTCTCCAAATAATATTTCTTCATGGAAATCAGGAATCTTATCTCCATCTTCATCAGTCACTGGAGGACCGCCTCCAGCAGCATCTCCAGGGTCGACATTTTCTACCGGCGCCTGAGGCCTAGTTTGAGAAACAAAGGCTAAACTTGACAAGATTAGGACTGTCATAAGAAGTGCTGTTTGTTTACGCCTCATGCTATCACCTCTCCTTAACTACCCTTAGCGACTTTCATGTATTTATGACCATGATGGAGCGTCGTTCGGACAAATATGTATGATTGACACATTATGGCGTCCTCAGAATGGTATGAAAATTTGATTTTTTGGGAATATAAAACAGATTCATTGAAGGACTAAACGTCCCCTCAAGAGGTGATTGATGTGGGGCTACAGATTACTCATTTAGGTTCAGGTAGTAGAGGTAACTCTACCTTGCTAGAATCCGATAATTGTAAAGTACTAATTGATTGCGGTTTCTCGCTAAAACAAACTGAAAAAAGACTATCTAGAATAGAAATTGAACCAAGTTCAATTGATGCGATTTTTATTACTCACCATCATGGAGATCATTCTAGATCCGCCCTTAAGGCCTCTCAAAAATGGGATGCAAGACTCTATTGTAATATTGAAACTGCTATTAAAATGGGTTGGAACCCTATTTCAGATTGTAGGACATTTGGTAATCTAGAACGAATCAATGTCAATGATGAGATTAGCGTTCTTCCGATACCTATACCGCATGATGATGCGGAGAATATAGCTTTGATTGTAAGTAATGGAGATGGCAATAGAGCTGGTTTCGTCACCGACCTAGGGGAAGCAACCGTAGAATTAAAGCGACATTTGAAAGGATGTGCACATATCTCAATTGAAGCGAATTATGATCATAGTAAATTAATGCAGGGACCATATCCAGATTCACTAAAGAGAAGAATAACTAGTAGAGGTGGCCACTTATCAAATAGTCAAACCGCAGAAATCCTGAATGAAGTTATGACGCCCGAACTCAAAACAATAGTTCTATGCCATTTATCCGATAAAAATAATGCACCACATCTGGCAGAAAGTGAAGTTTTAATGATGATAGGTGAAGAATATAAAGGAATGATATTCATATCTGAACAGTCAGGACCTGAATTTAAAATTATAATTGGGGAAAATAATCTAGAAACTAAGATTAAGACTGAAATTAGTGACCCATGACCACTCTGTGAACTGAGTTCTGTACTTCCCTCATACGATCATTAGCACCGAGTTCTCGGAAAACTGAAAGTGCTTTCTGAAGATATTCCATTCTTTGAGAACGGTCCGTCTCGACTTCTCCAAGGCGAGCGAGTAATTCTCCTTTTAAATGGCGGAAATCATTGGCTTCAGCCAATGCTAAACCTTCCAAATAATGTTCGGATGCTTCCTCTTTTCTACCTGCGTCACTCAATACTTGCCCCAAGAGCATTTCAACTTCAACAGCACTGTGAGGATCTGCCTGTTCTGAAAGAATCTCTAAGGCACCAGAGTAATGCAGCATTGCTAAATCATTATCTTTAATTTTTGCATAATATCTCCCCAATACTGCTCTGGCTCTAGCATGAAGAGTGTCTTGACCATTATCCTTAGTTTCATCGTGAGCCAGCATTGCATGATCTCGTGCACGATCTAATTCTCCCATTTCTAAAAATGCAGAAGCAAGACGTATTCTTGAATCGCATAACTCAGGATTATTTTCTGATTCAAGAAGTTCCTCGACGTTTCCGTATACTTCCAAAGCATGTCTATTATCTCTACGACGACGGAAAATATAGCCCATATTATTGTATGAACGTGCTGCTGAAACAGCATCTCTAGTCTTGATTTGAATCTCTAATGCTTGTCTATGTAACTCTAATGCATCATCCATTGCCCCTCTTTTGACCGCTATATCGGCTCTTGATGACAATAGTCTAGCTAATTCTTTATTCTGTTTGTTTTTACGTGCTATAGGGATTGCTGCATCATATTCTTTCTCAGCATCGTTCCACTGTCCTTGAATTGATAGGATATCACCTCTTAGTTCTCTAACAATACCCCAAGATCTAGAATCAAAACCTTCTCTATCTAAAGATCTCAAAATTCCTAGAAGTTCTGTATGCCCTGATTGGACTAGATTAGGCCCTTCTGAAGATAATACGGATGCCAACTCTTCTATTTGATCTGAATTATTCAAATGATGAATAAATTCAATCCTATCAGTAGGGCTGGCCTTACGATTTCGATACCAATTAACAGCATTATTGTGTAACTCATTTCGTAAATTTTGCTCCATTGAGAGAACTAAGAATTCTCTAACTAAGTCATGAACATCATAGTTCTCACTATCTGCTTGTCTAGCTAATCCTTTCTCAACTAAATCATCTAACAAATCAACTGCTGCATCAAGATCACTCAAAGCACTGAGCGGCATTGGTTCACGGAAAACTGCAATAGCTCCAAGAAGTCTCTTTTGAGGACCAGATAGTCTACTAAATATTTCCTTTTCTACAAATGTTTCTAGAGTGGCGTGGAAGGTCCCTCCGACACTTCCTCTGTTAATCAACTCGAGAACAAGCGGATGGCCTCTAGAAAGTGAATAAATATGTAGGAACTGAGAGGCATCCATGTCAGGCATTGCTGAAAGAATCTGTTTGCTTGACTCTTTATCAAGTCCCTCAAGAGGCATTACTAGTGTGAGAATTTTTCCTTCTGAGTCTTTCTCAGGAACTACCATTCTAAATGATCTGGAAAACATGATTACGCCAACTTGATTCAGACTAGGGATTCTTGTGGCTATACCTCTTAAGATAGTGATAAGAGTCTCATCACCAACTTTATGCAAATCATCAATTACAATTAAACTAGGAGAATTTCTAAGGCCTTCAATAATTAGATCAATTGTTACGTTAGACTGAGGTATTGGAGTGGCGGCTAAGTAATCAGATAGCCCATTATTCCCCATAGTTGCTTGCCATTCTGCAGTTGCTTCAAGGAAAGCTCTAGAGCCTTCCCAATCCTGACATCGATGATATAAGAGATTTCTTTCATGAGTAAATCTTTCAAGAATTTTTCCTGCTAGAGCAGTTTTTCCAATACCTGCAATTCCAGGAACTAATATCGATGAAGACCTTTTTTCAAGAAGATTGACCATATCATCTACTTCTTTCTCTCTGCCGAAAAATTTCCTAGTTCTAGGGAGATCATTGAAAGAAGTTACTAGCTGTTTTTCAATGTGTTTTGATAAGTCTCTCTCAATTAATTCTGCAGAAAGTACAGATAAATCTAAACTACCATTATCATCGATATATCTCAAAATATCTACATGCCTTAATGGTAAGTCTGTCAACTCAAGAGCATTCACAAGAGGCACACTTTTCGAACTTCCATCAGGAAACTTAAGTCTGACATTCTGTGTACTAACTTTTTCCCAAATGCCATTAGCTACTTTTATCCCATCATCTGTAAGAAAATATGCCTTTCTCTTGCGAGAAACTCCAGTCACATGAGCCTGTCTTTCTATTAGTAGACCTTGTTCCCTCATTCCGGAGATTGCTCGAGGGACATTTGATCGGGCTATTGCAACAGAATTAGCAATACCCATCTGTGAAAGCGCAAAAGGAACTTCAACCCGTCCAGCATGCTCAACATAGTCTCTAAGATGTAATAGAATCCTCTCTTGGACGCCGGGCCTAGGCACGGCCATGTTACTCATATTGGTACAGCAATCTGAATCAATACATGAAGTTTCGGTGGAGAAGTCTCTGAGTTAAGTCATATGAATTAATAATTAGGATCTTCTACCCATTCATTAGATTCTTCATCCCAAATCCACCCCTCAGTAGACTCTTCATCAGCAGTAGAATCTGACTCTGAATCTTCTTCATCAGTCGAAGAATCTTCTTCTATCTCAACAAAGAAATATACAAAAGCACCACCTAATAGAGACAATATTACTATCGAGATGAGTGCAATCATTAACGTTGACATACCTTCATCAGGCACTCCTACGGAAATCTCGACACCACTAGAATAATCAGAACCAACATACCTGAAATCAGGAGTAACTGGCCGATCATCAAATCGAGATGATGGGATATCGAGAGACCAAGTCGAATCACTATTGACAATTGTACTGTTAGCAGGAACCTTATCAATTAATGCAGTAACAGTCTTACCCGGAAGACCTATTCCTGAAAATGTAACACTCTCTCCATCTTTAACAACAGTGATATCTGGAACATTAATTTCAAAATTTATCCCAATTACAGTAAAAGTTACTGGCGACGATATTTCTTTAGAACCAAATGGGTCAGTGGCAACAAAGATTACATTTTCTAATGTCCATGAACTCATATCAGAGTCATAGAAAAACATTGAAATTGGATCATATGTAGCAATTCCATCCTGGCCCACATTAATTACTAATGCGAAATTGTCATCTAAAGTTGCATCAGGACTAGAGTCTTCAAAGACAGATAATATTAGCTCTTGACCATTATCTATTTCCGTAAAGAATTGCCCCAAATCTATTTCTGCCTTAGTACATCTATCCTGTGATTGTGACTCTTTCTCACAATAAAGAGTGATTTCTTGTACCCAGCCATCAGAATTGAAAACAGGTTGATTGTTACCAGCATCAGAAGGATTATCGGCAATTATTGTAATTGTAGTCATATCGCTGTAATCATATCCATCGTATGATGAAACATCAATCTCATATTCAAAATCGTGTTGAAGTATTGTAGGATCCCAAGTAGTAGACCAAGCACCATTAGGTTCGAAATCAGAAACTGATTGCTGATGTACTATAATATCGCCATTGTAAATGTCCCTTACGGTGATATCTACTCTAGAAACTGAACCATCATTATCTCTTGCTACGCCCTCAATTGTATTATCAGAGACTGAAAGCCGCTCTCCATCCTGGGGAGAAAGTAGACTTACAAAAGGTGCTGAATTAGAGTTGTCAATAGTCAATGTCATAGTTACAGGTTGACATTCATCAATTACACTCAAACAAAAGTCAGAATCAGAAGCCCAGATAGTGAATGTATAGTCAGATATAACTCTTGGTTGACCACTGAAATCCCATGTCCATGACCAATCAGCACCTCCGGAAGTTGGAGTAGTCCCTTCGAAATTAGGGCCACTAATATAGAAATAAATTTCTCCAACGTCTTGGCTACAAGCAATAGGGCAACCATATTGATCATATGCAGTGCCCTCGAATGTTACAGTTCCATCGGACCAAGTTGATCCGTCACTAGGTGAATTTACACTAATTACTGGTGGTGCTGCATTCAACTTAATTGTCCTTGTAACAATTGGACTGTAATCAATTCCGTCAAACGACCTGAACTCGAATGTATAATCAGTTTCTTGATATCCTGACATATCGAATGAGTAATACCAAGAATTGAATGGATGATTGAAGCGAGTAACAGTGCCAGGTTCGGCTCCGCTATCGTCAACTGCCTGCCCAGCAGAAGCCCATTCGCTGGTGAAAGGATCTCTAACTTCAATAGAATGAATATATCCTTTCTGATCCCACTGTGCTAATTCGTCTGTAGCATAGAATCCAGCCAACTGGCCATCATGCGCTGAACCAGTAAAGTTGACTATCTTTCTGAATGAGTGACCTGTTTCTTGAGTGACAGAAATAGATGGCCCTGTATTTACTAAATTAATCACATCTTGGTATGTTGTATCTTGAATGACAAAGTCATCCCTATCATAACCAAAACCAAATTTGTATGCAGTATAGTAATAACGAGAAAGTTCACGAGTTCCCGCACTATAGTCGCAATCATCATCATTATTATCAATAGTTAAATCGCCATCATTATCTATTCCGTCGGAGCATGAATCTTCATATTCATCATCTGCAAAACCATCAGGATTATCCCCTCCAGCAAGTCCTCGGAAATCAAGATGTGAATCTGAAGCCAAGGCAAACCAAGGAGTATATCCATCATCATCTGTATATAATGAATATAGGTCATTACCTAGAGCATCTTCAATTAACACATTGGCATTTTCTACTTTCATACCATCGACTAACGTTTGAAATCTAACCATTTCTGCCCTTCTTACTTGGACGGCATATTGAGTGGGTTGAGATTTAATAAATATCTTTGATGTATCGACATTTGATAGATTAGCAAATGTAAAAACTGTAGAATTATTATCCATATTTACTGCAAGTGGGAAATTTCTAGGAGTTAAATTATCACAACTAGCACATTCAGAAATTGGAGTAGGGATAATTGCACCTTGGAATCCATTGGCAGGCCAAGCTTCTTGATCAGGCCAGTCCAATATCACTGGATATTCACCAGGAGGTGAACTAGGTATGAACTCTGATTGAACAGTTACAGAAGATTTAGTAATATTGTAAGCTGTTTCAATACCATTCCAAGTATTTAATGAAAAGAAACCCAGTGAACCGTATTGTTGCGTATTTGCAAAACCACTATCATAATTTCTAATCACAGCTCCGGTCCCAGGTGTATTGAATAGATTTCTTTGAACATCCATCAGTCCACCGATTGCTCTGATTCCATCAGCATCTCCACCTAAACTAAATTCATTGTCATAAAGCGTTACTCCTGAACGAAATACACTGACTGCGGGACAGGTATATTCACCTCCCCAATACTTGAAACTAGAACAAGTACCCGGAGTATTTACACTGACTGTGTTATTTGTAAAATGAAGTCTAGATGCTGAAGGAGCAGGTCCAGATGATGATAATTCCCCAACTTGAATAGGAGTTTTGGCGGTATCAATAATTGTATTATATTCAGCAATGACATCGAATGAACCAGTTAGCCAGAGTCCATTCCAACCACCGATTGGCCCGATATCATTATTGTGAATGTAGGCCTTACTAGATTGCACAGTAATACCTGAACGATCTGCTACACCTGAGATCTCATTGTTATGTAATTCCGCATCTCCTCCATCATAAACTGTAATTCCTGATCCTTCATCAGTATTGATCTCATTATATCCTACCTCAAACGTATATGCAACTCCCTGTATCGCTTTGACTCCATTGATATCAACGCCATTACAATTTACATTTATATCGGAATTAGTTAGTAAACCTGATGAGCTAACAAATGCAAAACCATAATCACCAGTATTCACCGTTGCATCATTAATCTCAATGAATGTTTCTTGGGCCCATAATGTTGGACGGCCCCCGTCGTTGTTTCCACAACCATTATCCGTACCAATAAAGAACGGAGAATTCATTACAAGAGGAGTGACCTGTGTCCCAGAACCATATATCTGGACCGCGGAACCACCTACTCCACTTTTCCCATCGTTACCAGCAACATAAGTCCCTCCTTCGAATATTGGTTGTGCGAGATTCGTAGTTAAGACACTGCTAGTATTAATATTTTCAAATCTCATTTGAGTCAAAGTGGGAGATGCTCCATCAATAACCATGGCCCCATATCTCCATCGGTTAATTGAATCAATGTAGTATGGAATGCCCCAAGCATCATCTATTGTAATGTGTCTGAAACCTGTTTCTGACAAATCAATAGAGCTGCGAATTAATATTCCTTCGAAGCATGAGGCGTCTTCAACCTGTATTTCTTGAGACCCTTGCGTCATTCCTTTACATTCTCCAATCTCACTAGAATTAGAAGGATCGGTCCAACGCAGAGTAATTTTATTCGCTATACTTGCATCTCCTGAAGATCCACAAGACATGTCTCCTGCACAAAGATTTCCTCTTACGTCGAGATAAGTCCCGTTAGGGAAAATTACAGTAGTCCCCGGTTGAATAATCAGCTTGGCACCTGATGCGATAGTAACGTCTCCAGTTAACTGATGTGTCCCAGACCATGTCTCCGAGGTAGTAATGGTTCCTGAAGTAGTTTCATTATTTGCCATCACAGGACTTGCAGGCCCTACTAAAGCGATTAACACACTAGATAACATCAGAAATACTAGGAAGGAACTTCTTGCTCGGCGCTTGGACATGTTTTACCGTGTTATGAATCATTTATGAACGATATAGTTACAATGTGCGTTTATGTATCAACAAAGCGAATTAGTATCACGTTTCAGGAAATTAAAAATTATGCTACATTAAATAAAAAGGCAACTTCATTGGACCACTCTACTAAATCTAAAGAGCCATACCCAGAATGTGAATTATGAGTGTCAGATTCGAAGTTAGTTCTGTCAGAAGATGTTGCTAATGCCTGTTTAACAAGACTCATTTCATTCTCATCTATGATTCCATCGGACCCTTCAATATCATCTCCAAATTGTTGAATTATTAATGCTAAAGCGCCTGACACGAACACGGTAGAGTCGCTGGTTCCTGAAGAATAAGCATATGGTGATGACAATGCGCTTGATGCTGTTGAAAAAATATTAACACCCGGTGCTAAAACCTCCGGTTTCTGATTTGGAAAATCTCTTTCTTCTCCAGTTACTGGATCAATTGATGAACCAAAAGCACTGCTTCCCCATACATTTCCAGATTTGCTAATAGCTCCAACTGAAATTACTCCTGGTATACTAGAAGGTTGAGAAACATCATTTATTTCGAGATCAAGACCCGTATTTCCTGCAGCGGCTACAACGAAAATACCGGCATCCAATGCTTCTTGAACAGCAGAGTTAGTTTGAGAACCAGCCCCCGAATTAAATTGAGAAGGTGAGCCACCTAGACTCAATGAAATAATGTCAACTTTCTGAGTAATCCTACACCATCTAATAGCTTGTGCAACTCGATCTGTAGAACCAGAAGTGCCTTCTGAATCCAAAGCTAGAGCAACCGATAAGCCTACTTCTGGAGCAACTCCCTTAGAAGTACCATTAGATATTAATATTCCAGTCATTAATGTCCCATGAGAACTTTCACCGACGTCTCTAACTGAATCATGATTGCCACTTACAAAATCTCTGAACCCTAACAGTTTTTGATGAGTAAAATCAGGGTGTTCAATATCTACTCCTGTATCCACAATACATACATGTACTCCTTGACCAAAATATCCTTCTGATTGTAATTGCCTAATTCCAGAATCTTCGTAAGCCCATTCTGAATCTGGGAGTATTGGTATTAAGTATGAGTTAATCCAAGGCCAACCAGCGATTAAAAGGAGTGTGAATAACGAGAATAGAATAGCGCCATTAGGCCATAGATATTTTTTGATTGGCCCCATAGGCCAGCGCAACTGTTGCGCCTCTTCGTCACTTAGACCATAATCAGAACCAGGATAACCAGGAGCTTTACTATCAATTGCAGTTAGAATACGGTGGTCATCTGGTTCTGGAAGCAAATCAAGATTCTCTAAAGACCTCAAAAGAATCACTACCTATACATTAGGGAAAAGATTCAGTATAAGAATCTCTGTTCCTAAAGTACGGTAATCATCTCTTTATCAGAACGGAGCGCCAGGACGACGGGAACGTCCCTTGGTTAGATATAGCCCAATTAACACCAATGCAATGACTAAGATATATGCAATAATATCTGTATTCTCATCATCAGTAACAGCAGGAGATCTAACATCCACATTC
>Ga0208749_1000088_pt1 | contig 21670 bp, 32 predicted proteins | sample Knorr_S15_td_DCM_FD_185601 | JGI IMG/M metagenome (GOLD analysis project Ga0208749, IMG submission 185601) | Marine microbial communities from Southern Atlantic Ocean transect - Knorr_S15_td_DCM_ad_63m_LV_B (SPAdes) (version 2) | ecosystem: Environmental > Aquatic > Marine > Oceanic | place... | reverse complement strand
TGCGACGCTGAACATCATTAGAAGTAAGGTTAGCGTGTTTTCCATCAAGAGCAAAAAGTTCTTTAAAGTGGACAAGATAATACCTTCCTTGTTTATGAAGTATGTGACAACTTTGATATATCTTCTTCTCTTTCCTACTTGCTACACCAATTCTTGTGAGAGTTTCTCTGACTTTTAGGAAATCATCTGGTTCATTTAATGTAACTTCAATCATTTGGTCGGGAGACCATTTCACAACAGGTTCTTTAACAACACTCATTTCGCTCCTCCAGTATCAAATTTAGATTTTATAAAGTTGAGTTGTTTTTTTGTCAGAATCTTCAAAGCTTGTTTTGCTTTTTCGTTACTATAACCATAATAACGTTTCACATAATCAAGGTCTTTGATCATATCCTTACGAAGCCAAGGAGAGAATCTCTTCTTAGTTCTGAGGGTATTTATATAAAAGTCGTATTGCATCTTCTTTGGTAAGAAATTATACCTATTCATTTCATTAGCAAAAAGAACCGCATCCAAGTGTCCAGAAAAACAACGATTGATTACATATGGTGGATAATCTTTCTCAATCGAAGGGTCATTATCTATTAAGTTTTTCTTTGTTTGATTTATTGAATTTAACCAATCTTTAAGTTCCATTATTTTAATAAGTTAAGATTTAAGGCAGGTAATCCATCCTTTGTGTTAGCGATTACATCAAAATTAAAAGATACAATAGTTTTTCTAATTTTTTTATTTGGTAGTCCTCGATGAATACAATGTGCAGGAAATACAATTAAATCACCTTCAACAGCATCAATTTGTTTTGTTTTTAAATTATAAGGAGAACAAACCTCAGTTTTAGAACATCCATCAGGAAATTCTAGATAATAAACTCCAGTGTAATGTTGACCATGAATATGCCAACCGTGAGTATCACCCTCTAAGTATTGTTGATACCACATCTGTTTTATATTAATTCTATTATAACACATACTTGAAACTATTTCTTTCACATCCTCACAAAACTCTGGTAAAAATATTTTAACCCAAGGTCTATCAGTATCACTAGATTTAATCCAATCTAATTTTGAAATACTATCTGTATGATATGAATCAACAGCATTTAGATTATCATCATCGCACTTATCAATTTCAGATAAAATTTCATCCTTTATTTTATAATGATTTTTTATCTTACTGTGACAAATACAATCGTCAAACTGTATTTTTTTCATTAATTACATCATCAAAATAATTTTCACAAGAGCAAACAAGATTACGATCCCCGTAAACATTATCGATTCGTGATATCGCTGGCCAAAACTTATTAGTTTGATTGGCGGGAAACGCTGCCTCTTCACGACTATAATTATAGTCCCATTTGTCCGAACTTACAACCCTTGCTGTATGAGGTGAGTTTTTCAAGATATCTTTATTCTTATCAATCTCTCTACGAATACTTACCATCGCAGCACCAAATCTTTCAAGTTCATATAAAGATTCACTTTCGGTTGGTTCAACCATCACTGTTCCCGTAACTGGCCAAGATAATGTAGGTGCATGAAAACCATAATCCATCAATCTCTTTGCTACATCTTCAGCACTGATACCATCATAGTGTCTCACATCAAAGATACATTCGTGTGCAACTCTTCCATTATTACCTTTGTATAATACTTTGAAGAATGGTTCAATACGATGTACTAACCAGTTTGCTGTAAGTAAAGATATTTCACTTGCTTTTCTTAATCCATCAGCACCCATCATTCTTATATACATCCAACTGATAGGTAATATAGATGCACTACCTTGAACTGCTGCTGATACACGGTGATGCATAAAAGGAACAAGATGTTCTGCAACACCAATCGGACCGACACCAGGACCGCCACCACCGTGAGGAATACAGAATGTCTTATGTAAATTCATATGACATACATCTGCACCATACTCACAAGGTTTTGCTAATAATACTTGTGCATTTAAGTTTGCACCATCAAGATAAACTTGTCCACCATTTTCGTGAACAATTCTACAAATGTCTTTGATAGTTGGTTCAAATACACCGTGAGTTGATGGGTATGTAATCATAATACAAGACAACTCAAGATAGTTCATAAGTGCTTGCTTTTCTAAATCTTTTAAATCTATGTTACCTTCATCATCACATTTGACAGGAACTATCTTCATACCAGCCATCACTGCTGATGCAGGATTAGTTCCGTGTGCACTTGTAGGTATCAGACATACATTTCGATTTGTATCCCCATTACTTCTATGATATTCTTGTATTGCTAATAGACCTGCATACTCTCCTTGTGAACCTGCATTTGGTTGTAATGACACTTCAGCAAAACCAGTAATGTCACATAACCATTCTTGTAAATCAAACATAATTCTTTGGTATCCCAAAGTTTGATGTTCTGGTGCAAATGGGTGCATATTTGCAAACTCATTCCAACTTACTGGCATCAACTCTGATGCTGCATTCAATTTCATTGTACAACTACCAAGTGGCATCATACCATTTACAAGTGAAAAATCTTTAGATACTAACTCATTGATGTATCTCATCATATCAGTTTCACTGTGATAACGATTGAAAACATCTTGCCTTAACCAAGGTTTAGTTCTCTCTGGTATGTTTTTCCACTTATATCTACCTACAGATTCAACAATATGATCAATAGTATCGCTTTTGTTAACCAAATCTTGTTGTGAATTTAACAACTGTTTTATTTCATCAAGAGTCGTAAGTTCGTCTAAAGTTATGATAGTATGGTCTTCTTCATAACGAACATTAAATCCTTCAACAGCAAGAAAACTTTTAAAACGAATCGTATCAAATCCTTCAGTATCATCTACATCGATACCTAACCAGAATAATCCTTTTCTTAAAATTTCACGGTAAGTTAGAATACGAGTCGCAATATTCTTAAGACCCTCTGCTCCATGATACGCAGCATAAAATCCTGCCATATTTGCGAGTAATGCTTGAGCAGTACAAATATTAGATGTTGCTTTATCTCTTCTGATATGTTGTTCTCTGGTTTGTAATGCGAGTCTTAGTGCTTTGTTACCTTGAGCATCAACAGATTGTCCTACGATTCTACCAGGTATTTTTCTTTTATACTTATCTGTAATTGCAAAGAATGCTGCGTGTGGTCCGCCAAATCCCATTGGTACTCCAAACCTCTGCATACTACCCACTGCAATATCAAATCCCATTTCTCCTACAGGTTGCATTAGAACCTGTGCGAGTGGATCAACTATTGCAATCTTCATACACTTACAAGCATCTGCAAGTCTCATTACTCCATCACGAATTTTTATATTACCGTGGTTGTCTGGTAGTTGTGTAATAAATCCAAAAGCATCAGCAAAGAAAGCTATTGGTATTGAAGCATCTAAGTCAACCTTGACAATATCAATACCTAATGGTCTTGCTCTAGTTTGTAATACTTCTAATGTTTGTGGAAATATCTTATCATCAACTATGAATTGTTTTTTCTTACCTTGATTATATGCAAGTATCATTGCCTCTGCTGCTGCAGTTCCTTCATCTAATAATGAAGCGTTTGCAACTGGTAATCCAGTGAGTTCTGTAATCAGTGTTTGATAATTAAATAATGCTTCTAATCTACCTTGTGATATCTCTGCCTGATATGGTGTGTAAGAGGTATACCAAGCAGGATTCTCAAATACATTTCTCTGTATTACTGGTGGTGTAATTGTTCCATAATATCCTTGTCCGATTAGACTTCTCTTGACAATATTATGTGAAGCAATTTCTTTTAATTCTGCAAGTGCCTCTTGTTCACTACATCCTTCTGGCAAGTTACTATCACCACGAAGTAGTATAGAATCTGGAACAATTTCTCTTACCAATTCATCAATGGTAGATAGACCTAAATCAGCAAGCATTTTGCGTTGCTCTGATTCTGAAGGTCCGATATGACGTTTTAAAAACTCTGACATACTATCCGTTTACTTGTTCATCATCCATAGTTTTATTTCGGATAATGATTGTATTGTTTTTATAGTCAGGATAAAATTCTAGAATATCATCATTATCCCAACACATCTCCTCATACAACATATTGAGTTTCATCATGTCCTGATACATATCTGATGGTCTCTCGTCCATTAAAAAACTCCTGTATTGTAATTAAAAAGAAGTAATTCTTTTCTAGATTTTTGATTTCTCATATACTCTCCTACTGAACGCATAGTATATGTCAAATCAAATTCAGCACAATTCCATTCTTTAAATCTATCTTTAACCAATTGGTCTGAATTGTAACTTATAAGCATCTCTGAATTATATATTTCACAATTTTTTGCAAAATCATCGTGGTCAAATTTTTTGTGCATAGAACCCTTCTTACCATATAAATTATCCTTGATATCATATGGTGGGTCAAGGTATACGAAAGTTTTTTCTTTATCTCCTAACAAAACTTGATAGTCAACATTAGTGATATACCAATTCCTAATTAACTTACTATAAACTGGTAATTTATCAATACCTCTCAGTGAGAAATTTGCATCACTTGCTTGCTCTGAAAATGATGATGATTCTGTAAGACCACTAAAAGAACATTTGTTAATAATATAAAAACAAACAGCACGGTCTTTATCTGATACATCTAAGTCATATAATTTTTCTTTTGCATCTTCAAATAATCCTCTCGCAGAACCACGATCAGGATATCTTGATTTTAATTGTTGTAATTCCTTATGTACATAATCTCCATCAACTTGTAATCTCAACCAAAAATTATATAATGGTTCATACAAATCATTAACTACAATTTTTAGATTAGGATATTTTTTTGTAATATGTAATGCTACACTACCACCACCTAAAAATGGTTCATAATATACATTATAATCTCTTAAATCTGGAAAAAATGGTTCCATCTTTTTGCAAGCACGAGACTTGCCACCAGGATAGCGTAATGGTGTTTTAAAAGATTTTAGAGACATTAATTAATTGATTCCCAGATAATGTAATCATCAGGATCTATCATTGGCATAACTCCTCCATATCCTCCACTATTTCTTCTTTCATTTAATTCATCCCATTCCATTTTAACTTCAATTATTTCAGTAAGGTCTTTTACTGAATTAGACATTGATTGATACCCTGCACCAACAAAAATTTGTCCTGCCATCACTGCAAATGTGCAAGCACCCCAGAACAAATAATATTGATAAGATTTAATTTGTGCTTTAGTTTTAGCGAAAGTTGATTTAGACATTATAAAATTATTTTTTTAGTTGGTTGAGATATTTTACTGAACATAGTATTATACTGTTCAATAATTTCATCTTGAGGATTTCCTTCGTATACAACATACTTTTTAGTTACTTCAATCTTATCTTTTTGAAGTAAAGGAGACCAAGGTGCAAATGCGATTCTTCCCTCTTGTGGAGAGGGAACAGCAACTATTGGATTTTCAATTACATAAGAATCAGTTGTCTCTTCAACAATATCGGTGATAACATCTTCACCAGACCACATACGAATTAGTTTTACTGTCATTTATTTTTTGTATTAATTATATTTTAGCAAGAAAAGTGTATAAAGTCAATCTAACCATTTGCAGCAGATATTTTATCGTGATTACTTTGAAGTCCAATTGACTCTAAACCATCATCATCCGTTGGTAATATGGTTGCAACTAAAATAATTCTTCTATCTCTGGTTGGTCTTTTCATATAATGTTTTCCTCTGAATAAAACCACATCGTGAATTTTAGGATTAAAAACTTCATCCTCTACAAATGTTTCACCACCTGTATCTGTAAGATAAACTATTAAATTAAAATGTGGAAAATTATGGTCTACATGAGGGTGTGATAATTGTGCACCCTCATTTGGAAAAGTGCAGTTTGCTGATGCCCTTGTAAAAATATAAGTTTTAAACAAATCATTATGGTCAATTATTTCCCGTAAAACTTGTATGCTTTCAGTTGTAAATGGTGAAGTAGACTCACAATAACAAGTTGCTTCTGGTCTTGTTACAAATGTATGACCATAAAACTCCATATGCATATGACCTGGTGGATTTTCTTCTTTAGTATCCGTTGACATACCATAATGCCAAGAAAAATCACCAGACAACACAAGATTCCTAAAACGATGATATAAATTTGTAGTTGGATTTTTTAAAACTTTAAGCATTATTTAAATTCACACTCCACCATAATCTCTGTAAGACAGGCAAGTAAATTTATTTCTTGGTCTGCAACGAAAGCAATCTGATATTGATACTTTGCAATAATCAATACTGCAGCAGGTATAGTGGTTGGAACAAGAACTTCATATAGTGAATCATATATTCTTCTCATCAATACACCAGAATCATTATCAAGATTATCTACACACCATTTACGAACTTCTGCAAAATTTTTTGTCTTAAGGTTCCTCATTAAATCATTTACAGATACATCTGAAAATGCTGCTAATATGCCACTATCTATTTTTCCACTAACTGAATATCTTTGACACTCATTTAACACTCTTCTCCAATCTGGAAAATGTTGATTGATTAATTGTGCTACAACTTTCTTATCTGTATCAATCTTCTCCTGTTCAAGAATATTAGTTAGTCTTGAAAAGAATTGTGTTGCTATTGTTGGTTTGTCTTTTTTATTAATCGAGAAATCAACAACAGTACACCTACTATGTAAAGGGTCGATAATTTTGTTTTTGTAGTTACACGTAAAGATAAACCTGCAGTTTTTGGAGAACTCCTCAATAGACGCTCTGAGAAGGAGCTGTACATCGGAAGTGGTATTGTCTGCTTCGTCAATGATAATGACTTTATGTTTCGACTCACTTGTAAGAGAGACGGTAGATGCGAAGTTCTTTGCATTCGTCCGAACAGTGTCCAGAAAACGTCCTTCATCCGACCCATTAATGACATAGTAATCTGCTCCTAGTTGATTACACAATGCTTTTGCTACTGTGGTCTTACCTATGCCTGGTGGACCTGACAGTAGCATATTTGGTATCTCTCCTCTATCAACAAAATCTTGAAAAGTTTTCTTGATACTCTTTGGTAGAATACACTCATCAATTGTAGTGGGTCTGTATTTTTCAACCCATATAAAATCACTCATTATTTAAAACCTTTAGATTGTTTCTTTGGTTTTGGTTTATCAATAACGTGAATAACTGTTCCTTCAAACCAAGGTGAACGACAATTATTCCACCAATATTCTTGAACCTCATCCCAAGATTCTACCACAAAACTTTTATTAGGGCAAACTATCTTGTAATGATGACGATCATAAGAGCCATCAGAAGTTTGAGAGAAATATCTTGGGTCATCTTTAGATATTAATTGCATTTTCTTTTGCCCTCCATTGTTTTCTCATCTTAACATAATCATCACTTTTTGCAACTATGTCACGAACTTTCTTAAATACTTTTGCAGATTCAGCAAATTTATTAGTCATATGGTCTGGCTCTTGGGGTCTTACATTTCCTTCTTCATCATATTTCTTTCCTGTCTTATGATTAGCATATCTTCTTGAACGAGTAAAACCCATTTCTAAAAATTTACGACACATATCCATACCGATGAAATCTTTTTCATCTCGGTAATCAAGATACATTCCAAAGATACGATTGGAAGATATTACTGCCTCTCTAGGAGTTTTGAATCTCCAATGAGTACAAATAGTGTTAGTATAAGGGCGAACCAATAAAACTCCTTGCTCTCCCCTTCCAATACGATAAAGTTTACGAGTTTCCTTATCTGTAAAATCAAGTTTTTTGTAATCGAGGTCATAATCAAATTCTTTCATAGCCAATTTGGTTTTTTGGATGGGTCACGTAGATAATTAGATGCAGCCCAAGGTTTGGACGATATATAACGTTTGTAAGCAGTAAAAGTGTCAATGCTTGTGTCATATTTAAACTCATCGGGACCTGCAAATGCGAATGTTTTTACTTCCCTACTAGATGTAAGGTCTTTTTGGTCAGAGTATTTAAGAAATGCACTTCTTGCTTCATTGATTGTGTCAGAGCAAGAATGAACTTTTTCATATCTCTTGTAATATTCATAGCACAAAGCAACACCGTGTGCAAGTAACCAAGCAGTGTTCTTAATATCTTCTGCTGCCCATACGGTGCAAGGATGACCTCTGAAGGCACCTTTCTTTGTATTATAAGGACTACCATCCTTTTTGTGTAGGAGTTCATCACCCCAATTAAAATACCACTTAGAGTAAACTACTGCCAACATTTGACAAGTCTCAAGTGGCATCTTTACAATGTGTTTATCAGGTAGAACCTCTGCCGACTTATGTGGGCAAGGGTCTGTTACAAATATATTCATTACCAAGTCTTAGGATGAGTGTTTACATCACCTTCAACGTGATTGTGATCAATTTCGTCAATGTGAGCGTGTTCAATATTGAAGTGCTCTAGTGCCTGTGCAATTCTTTCAAGTGCATTAGCAATTCTAGTTGTGTCTTGAGGATTCATAATATGGTTGTGTATAATGATCGTTCCAGTGTCGTATGTTTCCTGCAACGATAAAACAATTGGTAATCACAAGTTGTAAGAAGATAAAAGTTCTGATAACACAGATAATATCATCATACTTTTTGGTAGTTTCATCTTGGAATGAACCAAGAGCATACTTCCATACCTTCCATATCTTAGCACAAATATTCATTTCTGACAATTAATTTATAATTTCTTCCAAATCATATTCCCAATCTTCAATCACTATATTTGCAAACATTCTATCACTTAGTATATCTAATTGCTCTCTTGCTTTTTTTTCATTTTCACATTCAAATGTGAGTTCAATAATTTTATTAATTCTTAATTTGTCTACTTTTATATCAGCAGCAACTTTATTTACATTTGCTCTAACAGCATTTCCTGCAGCATCAGATACTGACGCTCTTAATCTAATATAAACTCTTGCACTAAATTTCATTTTTTAATTCCTTCTGCTCTTTCATATATTCTTCTCTGCCATCTTTAGTAAACACACCTTTTTCATAATCAAAGTAAGGATGTGGTGCTGCACTTACAACAGGATTTTTAGATTTGTTTTTAATAACAATAAATCTATCAGCAGCAAATGTTCCTGCTAATTGCACCTCAATTTCATCTTCATCACTCCAGTTGATAGTACCATCCTTCTTGGTGTGAAGCATTGCTTCTTGTATTTGGTCAATAATTTCTTGTGTCAGTTTCATTAATCAAATATTCCGTATTGTGTTAAATCGTATTTTACTTCGGGTATTCCTTCCTCTCTCTTTAGAGTTGGTTGCCCTATCTTTGCTAAGATATCAGCAGGTATTTTTTTCTTTGTAATGTCATAAGGTATGGGTGCGTTATTTACACACACCCTTACACATTCCCATTCTTCCTCTGTAAGATTATACATTAACCAAATGTTGAATCTGGTTCTAGTGCTATGAAATACTTAAGATTATATTGTTTATTTGTAAATTCAGAAAGTAACTTAGATGAGATAATAACATCATAAGCACCAGGTATAATTTTAATATTCTCTACCTTGAAATTAAATTCAAATGTCTGGTCTGTCTCTCCAACATAAACAGCATATTCATTCGATGTATCATTCTTCTTATCACGAACAACCATATGAATATCTCCACCTTTACCAATTACAGATAAGTCAGGTAGTTGGTATACTGCTGCTGCTTTTACAAGTTTTTCTAATGATGTACTTTCTAATTGGAAAGTTACTTCTTGAGTTGGTAAATTAATCTCTTTATCTGGTGGAGCAATAATTACCTGTGGGTCTGCATAGAAATACTTAACTCTTCTTTTACCTTCTTCAATCGAAATGTATGCATCCTCTGTGAAATCAAGGTTTGGGTCTTGATGTAAACTTAACCCATTTAAAAACTGGTTAAGGTCATATATTGCAACATCTCTAGGAAAGTCCTCTGGTATATCTGCTTCTGCTAAAATGTTCTTTGCAACAGATATAGTGCGAAGTTGACTTCCTTCCTTTACAAGTATTGAGTTGTTGATTCCTGCGAAGTTCTTAAGAACTGTAAGTGTGCTGTCTGATAATTTCATGAATTCCATAATTAAGGCATGTTGTGGTCAATTTGGTCAATGTTTCCTTTTGACATAGATGGTTCTCCATAGTGCCCATCGAAATGTAATAATAGCATAGCATAATGTATGACTTTCATCAAGTCTTTTGTATTTCTTCCGTCTTTGTTTCCATACCTACTTCCATATTTCAGTATGTTTGCCTGACAGAAACCTGATGCAAGTTCTTTAGCTGCCATCAAATCTAATGTCTGAACATTACGAAACTCATATGAATTTCCTGTATAATGTCCTTGATAAGTTCTTGATACATATTCTTCAATATCTTTTAAAATTTCTTCTTCGTGATATTTAAAATAGTGTGCTGACATTTTTTCCTCTGTATTTGTTGTAAAGTGATGAGAGTACATATCATCTATGTTTGCCATAGAATCGATTTCATAATCTAATCCATCATCCTCAAAAGCAGTATTACCTGCTCCTACATTCCTAAATCCATAGTAGTCATCTAGTTCTCGGATTTCATCTTCTTCACTCCATCCTTCTTTAGATTTATCCATAAGTGGGTAATCCTCCTCAAATGTTCCGTTTACTATTGAACCTAGTAAACTCCATGCATTAACCATAGCAAAACAAGAAATCATTTACAAGACTCTCTGCCTTTTCCTTACCAAACTTTCCAGTAAGATATCCTCCAACTGGGTCGAGTTTAGTCATATAAGCATCAAAGTCCTTGTAAACACTAGTATCTACACCAGTGGGTTTCTCTAATTCTAACATATCTCTATACTTTGTCAAGTAATTAGTAAACATTTCTAGATGTTCATCCACTTCATCAAAGGTAGTATATCTAACATAGATATTCTCTGAAAAATGATTTCCCATTTCAAAAAATCTATATTCTTTATCTGCCTTTGGTAATCCCTCAACTGAAAAAAGATATTTTTCAACTGGATGTTGAAAGTCAAATACAATGATAACTCTCTTTTCATTGAATGCCATCAAGTCCATACCAAAACAGGGCAAGTTACTGCCCGTCTTTGGATAGATTATATTGTTGTAAATACAACTTTTATCACTCCATATCTCAACCTCTCTAGATTTGATAATGAGTGGTGTTGTGTAGGTCTTTGCAGTTAAGAAGGTACGTTTACTTTCCCATTGTGCCCAAACACTCCCTACTCCATTATGGAGGGGGAATGTTTCGTGTAGGACATCTTTATACTTTTTCCACAGATTCATTGTTCTCAGGCATTTCAAAGTCAGCATCTACTTTGTCATACAACTCCATAAATGATTGCTTTGTTTCATCGTCAAAACGATTTATACAAACTTGGATTGCTTTTGCTTTGTTCTTGAAGATACTATAAGCACGAAGTATGTGAACCAATCTACGAGTACTGATTAACTCTTCGATACCACCATCATAGAATGTTTTACGGATTATGTCTGCCCAATCTACAAGTTTCTTGACAAACTCAGCATCTTTAACACCGACTCTATCTGCGTGTAAACCTAGAAGTTTGATTTCATTGTTAACACTTGGATATGCTTGCTCAAATGTTACTGGGAATCTTTCAAGGAATGCTTCGTTGAGCACGTTAGTTCCAATAAAGCGTCCGTCGTCTGAACCTTTACCCTTAGTATTTGCGGTGGCAAGTATGTTGAATCCTTTGGCGGGTCTAACGAATCTGCCAATTTTCTTAAGGAAAACTCCATTTCCCTCAAGGACGCTCTGAAGGCAGAGGATTTTGTTAGAGGCAAGGTCGATTTCGTCAAGTAACAAGATTGCTCCTCGCTCAAGTGCTTCGATAACGGGTCCGTTATGCCATACTGTGGCACCATCAACAAGACGGAAACCGCCAATAAGGTCATCTTCATCTGTTTCGATAGTAATGTTTACACGAATAAGTTCTCTACCTAACTGAGCACAAGCTTGTTCTACAGAGAATGTTTTACCATTACCAGATAGTCCAGTAATGAATGTTGGATAAAATTGTTTTGATTGTATTACTTTCTTGATATCTGCAAAGTTTCCAAACTTAAAAAATGTTTCATCAACTGCAGGAACTAAATTCTTTTCTGATGCAGGTAATACTGCAGGAGATTTAAAAGACTTCTCAATACTCTCTACTGCTGCAACTGTAACCTCAAGATTCCACTTACCTTTTGCTACTTTAAAATCTTGTAGTTTCTTAGTAACAGTTTGATAAGTGATATCATTCATAGCACAGAATGCTTTGATATCTGCAGTTGTAATCTCAGTACCATATAGGTCTCTAAGTTTTTCGATTGCTTGCTCGGAGGTCATTTTTGTTTCAAAAGGCATAATAATAAAAGTGTTGTTTCTTAACTATAGTATTATTATAGTCAAAAAAAGGGGTCAATAAAACCCCTTGTGTGCCACTTTGTCAACTGGTTTATTTTGTCTCTATAAAATCTTCTAATTCCTTAACCAACTTTGATTTACTATGCCTACGGTCAAGTTCAATGCCGATTGTGCGTCCGTAGTCTTCTAGTTCATCTTTCGATAGACTCCATAAATCAAGAGGTTCTGGGTCAACAGGTTCCTCAACAGATGCAGGTGCTGTGTCTACCACAGGTACTTCTTCGACCACAGGTGGTTCTTCTACTACTGGTGTTTCTACAACTGGTGCTTGAGTAGTTTTTGCGTGAATCAAATCTCCAAATCTAGACATAGTTCTTTTTTGTATACGTTTTATTTATTCTGATTCCTCTTCAGAAGATTCTGAAGATAAATCAACCTCCCTCCCCAATTGGAGTCCTGATGTTGCTTCGGGCTCAGGTTGTGGTTCTTCTTTTGGTGCATACATTTTTGCATATGCATCCTTCATAGCTTGTGCGTCTTGAGGTGTAACTCTTACCATAATATTATTTTATTGTAACTCTATTTATTAAGCTACTAATTCTATGAATTCACTTAGTATCTTCTTATTCATCTTCTTTCCTTTAAGACTCTTTGCAAATGCTCTCTTAATTTCTGCTTTAGTTGCATCTTCTTTAACAACTAACTCACTATCATTGTTAAGAGCAGATGATGCCATACCAAAGTAAGTGTGATACCCAGATGTAGTGATTGCAAAAGACCTTTCTTTCTTCCAACGATGCATCATTTTGTTTGATGCATCAGTTTCATATCCACAGTATCTACGAATGAATGAACCACCTTCCCGACTTGGAAGAACACGGATACCAATAAAATTAATTTGTGGGAAGTTATCTCTTAGGTTATGAAGTAACATATCTGTACATTCATATCTACTAGAGTCTTTTGAAACATAAGTCTTACCTAACTTACGGTCACGCAATACACAACTTTCTCCAAAGTAGTTTGTGCCCATATATGGTTCATCTTCCCATTGTCTTTGAACCTCACGATGATAACGAAGTGGTTGACTTTCTCCATCTGTAAGAACTACACATTGTACTTTCTCTGCACCAGTTTTCTTTTGAAACTGTGGAAGAAGTTGATGTAAAGAAACCATTGCTTCATTTAAAGGTGTTCCAGATAATCTATATCCATATGGTACATCTAAGTAAGGTGTACTTATATTCCAAGCGAAAGTACACGCAGACCTCCAGATATTAATCATTTGTGTATCTAAATCCTTTGTCTTAGTTTGACTACTGAACATATTCAATAAAGCAAAACTATTACTTACTTCTGCCATCATATCCTTTGGTTCATAGAAAGTTTCTCTATTTGCATACATCGCAGGTCTAGGATAATCATTTGAAAATGCATAGACATCATAAGGTATTTGAACTTTGCGACAGAACCAGATAAGATTGTAAAGTTGCTTCAATGTGTCCATCATTACATTATTCATTGAACCTGACCAATCAAGTATGAATACAAGTCCGTGATTCTTACCATCAGGAAGAACAGTAACTTTCTTGAATACATCTTCACTAAATCTATAATTAATAAGTTTAGTTGTATCAAGAACACCAGTGCGACTTGTGGTAGCACGAGCATATGCACCTGCAGATTTTTTACACTCAAACTCTTTGACAAGATAATTCACTTCTTTTTGTGCAGACTTTTTGAATGCGTAGAAGTCTTTATCTAATTCTTCAAATGGGTCATAGGACTCTGGTATTCTCTCAGGATTACAAAGTGAAATAAAGTAGTTTGGATTTTGTTTGAATTGACTTTGTATTCTTGTGTTTAAATTAGTCCAATGCTCTTTAAATTCTTTATGAACTCTTTCATTTGAGATTACAACTTGGTCAATATCTACCTTTGGTAATTCAATGTAATGATTCTCACGACCACCTCTATTAATTAAATCTTTGAGTGCTTCATCAAGAGCATCCATTGTTTCAACTTCTGGTTCTGTATTTTCTGGTTGAGGACGACCATTGAGTTCATCTATCATATCTTCAATCTCTTCGATTGTTGGTGGTTGAGATTCTGATTTCTGATAATCTAAATCTACTTCCTCTCCAGACTCTTCTGTTTCTCCTTTAGGTGTACCATCAAAAGTCTCATCACCTAAGTCTATACCTGTATCATTCTCTACTTCCTGTCTTTCTTTTCTATCTTGCTCTAATTGTTGCTTACACATTTTGTATAGTTCTTCAGATAATTTCAATACCTCTTCAAATGTCTCTGCTAATTCAATCTTACTTACAAGAAAATTCTCTTCAGTAGTAAAATCAATATCAACAAAATGACCAATCTTGAAGTATAGGTTCACTCTATCTGCAAGATTGAAATCACTTAGGTCTGCGTTCTCAATATTAAAGAAGTCCTTATCTGATAGTTCGTGATATGCATTATAGAATGTCTTGTTAAGTCCTTCATATCTTCTCTTGATTAACTTCTCAATACGAGCATCTTCAACAACATTGACAAACTGTTGAGGTATCTGAACCTCCTTCCACCACTCAGTATCAGGTGTGTAGAGTGCGTGTCCAACTTCGTGACCAACTAACATATCAATCACTCCATTACTTGCTTTCTCCCACATAGGAAGTGTAAGTACACGAGTCTGTACATTAAACTCTGCTGTTTCAACTTTCTTATGCTCAACTATAATATCTTCTGTAGCAAGTAGTTTAGCAAGTTGTGATTTGATTTCGTGTTGGACTGTCATAATGTTGTTTGCTTTATGTACCTATTATAACAACGAAACCGCCCCTTGGGACGGTTGAGTAGACACTTTATCAACTGGTTACTTTTGTTTACCGCCTTTATTAGCTGATTCTTTTGCTTTATTCAAGTATGATTGACCAACATCTAATAATGTATTGATTGCGGTAGATTTAAGATTTTTGATATCATCACTTTTTGCAAAGTCTTTAAGTTGATTAATATCTATCTTTCCAGACTCTAGACTCTTTTTAATTTTTTTTACACCTTTATTATTTTGTATGGTATCACCCAATTCTTTAATTTTTTCTGCATCTTCTGCAAACTGATTAAATGTTTTCATTTTTTCCTCTGTAATTTTTCTAAAACTGAAATTTCTTGCATTGGTGCAACATCATTCAAACCATTTGCATCAAACCAAGGTGCATCTTCCCAACTAAATCCCTCACCAAATGTATTGTCAGGTGCAACAACATACCAATGACATTTAGCATCTGGTATATCTACAGCACATACTGCCCAATCATCTGCCCATTGAGGTACTTGAACATACATCACAGGTAGATGATTTGCAAAAAATGAGAGAATAATCGAAAAGAAAATCATTATGCACTCTCATTTACAGCGGTTACATCCCAACCATTAGTTGTTTTCTTTGTCCAGATGTAATCCTCTGCTTTTGCTTTTGCTTGAGAAGTATATGTAGCACGATCTGCATAGGTTTCTGTCCAACGCTTATTACCTTTATAATAAACTGTTCCAACAGGTGAACCCATTATACTTGTTTTTTTAATATGCCAAGCCATTTTTGTTCGTTTTTAGATATTTATTAAGAACAAACACGAGAGAAACCTTTAACCTTTTCAAATCGAATCACACTATTGAATTTATCATGTAAATCTGCTTTGTGAGATATAACAAATACATTTGCATCTTTAATAACAAAACGTATTATCTTCAAGAATTCATCAGTTCCCATACCATCGAGAGAACTATCAAACACTTCATCCATAATCAATAAGTTAGTATTTACTGAGTTCTTAACTCTTGCAACTTCTCTCCAAGTGAATAGTAATGCTAAGTCAATACGCATCTTTTCACCTTCACTGAAAGAACTGTATGAAAAGTTTTCGTGAATAGGTGATTCTATCGTTTCACTAAATTCCTCATCCAACTTAAAGTTGATATAGAAATCCATCATCTGCAAGTAACGATTGACCTGCTGATTAATAAGTGGTAGATACTTTTTAATTATTTTTGTCTTAACTCCATCATCTTTCAATAGCGAATATGCGAAATCATGATACATGATATCGGTTTTCTTATCTGCTAGTTCTTTAAAAATGTTTTGGAGACTTTGGTTAAACTCTTTTAATTTTTCATCCTCAGTATTTCTATTTGCAAGTTGAGTGGTAAGTTTTTGAATTTCTGATTCCAAATCTCTGACCTGTCGTTGACATCCAGAAATTCGAGTATTGTTTTGAGAAATGCCATTATTGAGTTTAGTAATCTCCTTTGATAATTTGGTAAAGAGATGCTCTCGCTCTTCTTCGTTTTTAATTGCTTTTTCTAGTTCTTGATAACCAGTTTGCAACTCTTTTGCTTTAGTTTGAGCATCATTAATTCTATTTAAACGAAAAGACTCTTCTATATCCTGAGTACATGTAGGACATACCGTATTTTCTGTGAAGAATTTATGTTCTTTAGTAATCGTTGCTACTTTCTGACTCAATTGACCTTTATATTTGTTTAGAGTCTTTAACTTTTTATTCGCTCCTGTTACCTTTTCCTGTTCTTTGACCAACTCTACAACATCACATTCTAATTTAGAATTATTAGATGTATACTCATCCTGCTCATCAAGAAGAGTTGTAATTTTATCTTGTTTTCCTTGGATATTTGCCTTTCCACGATTCTCTAACTCTTCGATAAACTTCTTTTGCATATCTAATTTATCTTTTACATTCTCTCTTGATAAATCTAAAACTCTTATCTCATCTTTCTGTTTTCTAATTTTTTCTTTAATAATCAGATTCATCGCTGAGAAGATACGAATATCCAACAAGTCTTCTATCACTTCTCTTCGATTTGACCCTGACAGTTGCATAAAGGGAACAAAGGCACTACTACCAAGTATGACTATCTGTGTAAATGATTTATAATTTACTTTTAATATATTTTCTTCTAATATCTTTTGCATCGCACGGTCATCTGCTTGTTTATGCATCTTTTGACCATCAACCTCTATCTCAAAGAGATTTGGTTTCATACATCTACGAACTAGATATTGTCTTCCATTAATATCAAATTCAACTTCAACTTGAGCATCTTTCTCATTTGTCGCATTTACAAGTTGAGACTTGTTTATTTTACGAAAAGGTTTGTTGAACAAACTAAAAGTTAGGGCATCCAATACTGTGGATTTCCCTGTACCGTTTGTTCCGACTATCAAATTCGTTGCATTTTTTTGGAAATCTATTTCTGAAAACTGGTCTCCAGTTGACAGAAAATTCTTCCATCTAATCTTTTGAAACGTTATCATTCTTAGGTGGTGGAACGACTATATCGTTCGGTGTGATCACTGCGTACTTATAATTATACAGCTTACAAGTCTTTATGGCAACTGTATCTTCAATTTCTATTACATTTAAGTCAGCATCTTCATCATCATTTAACATCATAGCATATCTTTCAGCGTCATCCTCTTCTTCAAACATAAAGAGAACTTTTTCTCCATAACGATTTAAGACTGCATAGGCACCATCGTCCCGTTTGTCTTTAAGTGTAAGAAGATACATTAATCTACCTCGCAAGCTTCGGTGTATATTTTCTGTAGAATTCCTTTAATAAGAGTTTTATCTCCTTCAAACTCAGATTCATCAATATAGCGATTCAATATACCTATCGTATTCTCAGTTTCTTCAACTTCAAAGTCTGAACTTTCAGTTAATACAAAATTTTCAATTATCTTTAAGTCTTGAATACCAGAGTTGTATAATTTATCTATAAATTTTTCAAATTGCTTTTGGTCGGTTTTCTTCTTTACAATTACTTTAACTATCTTATCCTTAAATTCTCTAGTGTCAAACAACTTATAATTTGTATCTTCGTAGTAGATATTATAGAATAACCTGTAAGGATTGTTTATGGGTTTATGTTCGATAGTTTTTGTATCAAAGATATGAAATCCTCTTGTATCTAAAACATCATTCCAGAACATTTCATATGGGTTTCCTAGATAATATATCTTTCCATTATTAGAACGAGTATGATAATGACCTGAGTAAACTCGATAAAATTTATCAAATGCCTTCGTATCCATTCCGTGTTCCATTGTATGACCACGAGTTGCAACAAAACCATTCAACTCTAAATGACCCATAACTACATCTGCTGATGTAGCATTCATTGTTTCAAGAGTTTGTAATTTATTCTCTTCATTTATCCAAGGAACCATTAAGATATCTAATCCACCAATATTAACTGTAGTTGGTTCTGAATAAACAATTACATTATCATATTCCTTTAATAAAAGGTCTACAGTATTAATTTCATTTGTATCTTTATAGTATGCAGTATGATTACCAACGATTGTATGGACTTTAATACCCATTGCCTGTAATCTGTCATAATAATTTTTCTTTGACCACTCAAGCGTTGCTAGGTCAATATTACGACGATTATCAAAAGTATCTCCCATATCTACGATAGTATCAATCTTATTTTTCTCCAAGTATGGAAAAAAGGTATTATCGTAAAACTTTTTGAAATATTTGTGTATGTAATCAGCACCTTTCCTTGCACCAAAGTGTTGGTCTGTTATAATTACTAACTTCATCTATTTGAGGACTTGTACTGAATATTATCTTTAATTGTATTATAATCAGAACTACTACCTGTCATTGCACCATCATCTACAGTCATCACTTCTTCAAATCCTGTCTTTTCAATTATCTTTGTTTTAATTTCTAACTGTTTCTTCTCTTTCTGAATTCTTCTTAAAAATGCATAGTGTATTATCTGAGTAAAATAAGCAAATGGGTTTCTTGACTTCTCAGGATCAAAGTTATGAATATATTGCACACAGTTCTCAATACCATCAGATATCATATCATCACGAAACATATAATTAACAAAGTTTGGTTTATATGATAAGTGTGTCGCTATCTTTAAAAAACAGGAACCTAAGTAATTTGTGATACGTGGTTTAGGTAAATCATTCTCTGCTGCTTCTTTTACCTTTGCACGATAAACTATTAATGCCTCTAGAAGTTCACGGTTATTTACATAATGCTCTGATTTTTTCTTTGCCATATACCTGACTGAATATATTGATAGTATAACATAATTTATCAGACTTGACAAGTCAGTGAAATCTATGTACAATAACCTTTGTAGAGGTTCAAGGGTTGTTAGGCTTATCTATATTATTCTTAAAGATATTCTCAAGGCTCTTGCGAGCATCTTCAACTGTAGTTAAAAATCCCATCTTATCATTCAAGGCTACTTGACCATCTATTTCGATATCAATATCATCTTCATTTAAGTAACGAGTATAAAACTTTATCATTTGCTCATCATTTACTTCAGACATTGTAATAATTTTATCATACTTTATTAGAAATAAATCTTGATCTGGTAATTCTAACCAAGGTTTGACCTTTACATACTTTCCTGCAGGACTTGAAAGCATCTTCATTATGACTGGATTTGAAAGCATAATAATTGAGTCTCCATCATTTTCATCGACAGAAACAAGTGCGAAGATTTCCTCTCCAGTTATTAATTTTAAGACTGCGTGAAATTCTTCTCCCATCATTCCAGAATACTTGTATTATTATTTAGTCTAATTTTTTAAAGGAATTTTGACAATATCATAATTGAAGTTCTCTTCATTATACACCTTTATTCTTTCTATCAAATGATTCAGTGTATAGTTTCTTCTTGATTTGTAACTAATATCATCGGCAATATCATATAGAGTTGCCTTTGTTTTATTATTTCCCTTTCTTAAGACTCTTCCAATTGATTGAAGGTTTCGTATTCGAGATTTAGATGGGGAAGCAAAGATGACATTATGAAGATTCTTAATGTTGATTCCTGTTGAGAAGGTTCCATATGAGGCAATAATGATTGCGTTATTCTCCATTTCTGTAATTGAGCGAACCTCTTCACGATCTTCTGTTGCAACTCCTCCGTGTACGAAGAAGACTTGTCGTTGTTCAAGTGCATTACTCTCCTGTATCAAGTTATATAGTGGTTCTCCGTGTCCTTCAACCCTTGCAAACAAAATTAATGTATTACCTTTAAGATCAAGGGCAAGATTTTTAATAAAATTGTTTCTCTTTTGGTGTCCAATAATATATTGTATCTCATCCTCAAATGTTTCAAATTTATTTGGTGAGTGTTTCAATAGCAGCACATTGATATCTAAAGTTGCAACATGACCCTTTTTCATCAACTCATCAGTCTTGATAATCTTATATGATGGTCCGAATAATCCTTCTAATACCCACTTATGTGTCTGTGTCCCATCAAGAGTTCCTGTAAAACCAAAACGATATTTGGCATTATCAAGTTTTGACATTATAGATATTAATGACTTTGATTTAAATTGATGTGCTTCATCTCCAATTACACATCCAAAACGATTAAAGTATTTACGAGGAAGTTTATAGATTGATTGCCAAGTTGTAATAATTACCTGAGAGTCTGTTTCTCTTTCTTTACCAGCATATATCTTATGGCAGAATGAACCAACATCCCAACCATAATCCTCGAAATCTTTATACATCTGTTCTACTAAAGATGTCGTCGGAACTACTATCAGAATACTTAGTTTTCTTTCAACGTAATATCTCACAATCCCGTATATCATCAGCGACTTTCCTGAAGCAGTTGGAGATATCAATAACCTACGATTGTATTTTAAAGCGTCGTGTACTCCCTGAATCTGATAATCTCTAGGTTTATATTTACTTACAGCATTCATATAATCCTTAACACCCTCTTCAGAGATACCATCATTCACTTCAAATGGTAAACCATAGAACTTACTTGGTTGAAAGTCATATGTATATTCGTGATCTTTACAAAATTGTACGATCTTATCTAAGAGTCCGACATATATTTGATTGTTCTGAATATTAAATAACCTTATCTTTCCGTCCCAATACTTATTTTTATAAGTTGGCATAAACTTTGCACCAGGTACTTCAAAGGTGAAATAGTCTGCTAACTCATAATAAACATGCATTTCAGATTCAATCTGAAGATGCACTTCATTCTTTTTTGATATTATCAAATGCGACATAACATTGTCAATATCAATTATTTAGTTGTGTTTTTTAACCTATGCTTTTGAAGATTTTATTCCACCTTTAGCTGCTTTTCCAATAGTTTGCTTGTATTTTTTACCAGTATCATACGCAACTTTTGGATTATAAACCGAATATGTATCTGGTGTTGTTTTATTTTTGTTACTACTCTTGTTATTATTTTTAGCTG
>Ga0208749_1000084_pt1 | contig 22404 bp, 18 predicted proteins | sample Knorr_S15_td_DCM_FD_185601 | JGI IMG/M metagenome (GOLD analysis project Ga0208749, IMG submission 185601) | Marine microbial communities from Southern Atlantic Ocean transect - Knorr_S15_td_DCM_ad_63m_LV_B (SPAdes) (version 2) | ecosystem: Environmental > Aquatic > Marine > Oceanic | place... | reverse complement strand
AGCGTCCCTGGCGTAAAATATCTCTAACGGAGCGGGCTCCGGCGTTCTTTCTTGGGCTTAATTCTGAACACTTGTGTGTCTTCATCGGTAATATAGAAACGATGAAACCATATAATGAGGAAAAGATGCTGTAATTTCCTAAGGTCTCTGAGTTTTCTGCGTTCATTCTTGGGCTTGGTTCTGAATACATGTGTGTCTTCATCGGTAATATAGAAACGATGAAACCATATAATGAGGAAAAGAAGTTGTAATATCCTAGGTCCTCTGTATTATCTGTCTTCATTATTGTGCGTGTTTTTGACAACTTGGGTTGCATGGATAATTTACAATCCACAGAACCATATAATGGGGAAAAGTCAATTTCTCAGCCATGGTTCGAGAAAATCAGGTTGATTGAATATTGATAATGCCGCCGATTTTTCATTCAACTCGCCTTAGAGAAGGTCCACTAGTGACTTCGATATACGAACCACCAGCACTAACCAGTCTCTCTTTCAATCGCCTGTCCACAGTCAAGACAGCCCAACCGGATTCAACTGAAAGTTCAACCAACATATCGTCAGTATGTTTGATTCCCTCAATGTCAGACATTCTCTCAGACCGTTGCTCAAGTAAATCCAGTAAGAGTCCTCCACGAGTCTTAGACAGATTCTCTAATTCTTTTGTTACGGAATCGAGAACCAATAATCTCGGCGAACCAGCAACTGAAGCCATTGCTACATCAAGATTCAATCTAGCATCGACTAATGCCACCCAACCACATGCGTCGATGAGGACGCTGGACATCACTTCACCCCGTGATGGTTCCATGACCTATTAGTCGCCATCGTGTCCCGATTCTTCGAGACAAAGTGATTCGACTTCCTTCAAGCGCACAAATCGGCAAACGTAGACGCAGTGTGCATTTTTTCCCTTTAATTGCAGTAACTTGGCCTACACTTGTAGCGGTTGCAGAGTTGATCATTAACATCTCATTCGGCTGTAGCGGCCTTACCTTCTCAGGAGTATCATTGCCACTTGCTACCATATGTTCTAACAAGTCTAGATCAAGATTGAACTCCTCCCATATTGGCGGTAATTCACCTTGACGGGCCATCACTTGTCCAGACAGGTCATCCGCTTTGGTGACGTTAGGGTCCATCGGAGTAGCAACTCCACACAGTCCACCAGCGTGAATCGTCTCTAGGTCCAGGCCGCCACCTTGTACCGATTCGATGACAGTCTTGATTGGTTCCCATCGGGTTTTACTTCCTTCTTGGATTCGGCGACCTGGAGCGATTAGGATGTCATCACCAACTGAGAATTGACCCTTCACTACAGAACCTCCTATGATTCCTCCACGTAGCTTATCTGGCCTTGAACCAGGGCGATTTATATCGAAGGATCTTGCAACATACATCAGTGCATCCTTTTGCTTCCCATGGTCGGGAGTAGGGATTATGTCCTCAATAGCCTGAATCAGAATATCGAGATTTACATCATGATGCGCTGAGATAGGAATTATTGGGGCTTCTTCGGCAATCGTTCCCTTTACGAATTCCTTGATTTCATTATGAGACTCAATGGCTCTTTCTTTTGTCACGATATCGATTTTATTTTGAACGATTACAATGTTCTCGATACCTGCAATTTGTAGAGCCGCCAAGTGTTCACGTGTCTGTGGTTGTGGACATTTTTCAGTTGCAGAAATCAGCAGAAGTGCGCCATCCATAATCGATGAGCCTGAGATCATGACAGCCATCAGCGTCTCGTGTCCTGGAGCATCGACGAAAGAAACAACTCTGAGTAGTTCCTTGTCAACGTCCTTCTTTCCATCAGGTCGCTTACCTGTAGGGTAATATTCTCCATCCTTGGTCTTGTAGAATGCAGTATCGGCATAGCCGAGTTTGATACTTATTCCTCGCTTTCTTTCCTCAGAATGGGTATCTGTCCAGACTCCTGAAAGAGCACGGGTTAGAGTCGTTTTGCCGTGGTCGACGTGTCCGACCATGCCGATGTTGACTACAGGCTGGCTAGGTAATTGACTTGCCAGACTCATCAACTCCTACCGATTCACTCCTCTTCGTCAGAGGGCGTCTCGGTAGCGGCCTCTTCCTCGAGACCAAAAATCACTGGTAGCGAGCGCTTTCCTGCCTCGACGACCTTCAGATTGATTTGACGTGTATCCTGACTGATGACATTGCCTCGAAGGTTTCTTCTTCGGCGAATTCCATCATACTTGTAGACGTATTCTTGGGCGTTCTTCTTGACGTATCTCTTGCCCTTGTATCCAACTCCGGGCGATACGAGAACCGACTTTACTCCTGGACCATCTAGGTCAGGACGCATTGGTCGGCCTGTGACATCCGAGCCACCGGTGATTTGCAACTTGTATCCAGAAAGTGTTTGATCGCCATCTCCAACGAACATCCCATCTACTGAATCTCCGATTTTCTTACCCAAGAAATGATTGTAATTTGCACCTGTGATATCCAATGCATATGCACGATGGTCGACTGCTCCATTAACCACCGCCTTGAACGATTGTTCTCCTGCCATGATGTCACCTGAACGGCCTCCCGACAGGAGACCCCTATAAGAGCGGTTCGGATTCACCTACGGTGAGTCTTACCCTCTCAAAAATTCTCTCTCAATTCTGCTTTCGATGGTTGCTGGTGCAGTATTGTTCATTGTGATGTGTTGAGTTCTACCTCTTCCAACGTTGGTATTGGCTGCCCTAGTTTCGATTAGTCCTTCGGTTTCCAACGTCTTCAGATGCTTCCAGAAAGTGGTGTAACTTCGCGGTTTCACCTCATATTCTTCACAGACTAGTAAGTAGAGCTTGTGAGCATCTCCGCTCGAGACGTATTCTGCCTTCTTCAAACGCCTACAAATACCTAGCAAAGATAATTTTTGGTGTTGCGATAAATTGTCAACCGAACTCGGTTCCAGGGATGCCTTTCTCAAGGTACTAGGCCTCACATCATCAGGTAGGACTTCACCACGACCATCTTTTTCGGTTCGGCGGATGGCCGCTTCCAGTAGTTCAATCGCCATCCGCGCGTCTCCAGATTCAGCAGCGAATTGGCCGATTTTAGTCAGAGTTTCTTCAGCTACAGAACCAGTATTACAGGCCACATCTGCTCTCTGTTTGGCGATTCCAGTTAGTGTCTCAGCGTCGTAGGGTTGCATCTCAACGATATTCGATTGCCCTAAGCGTGAGATAATCGCTGGCTCAAAGAGCTTCATCAAAGATAAATTCTGACTAACAAGAATCATCGAAATCGTTCCTTGGTTTTCTTTTCCTTCATCGATTCGCAATAACTTGTAGATTAGATCTGATTGATCGCGATTTACCAAAACATCAGCCTCATCCAAAATCAACAGAAGATGACTATCGTGTGTAATCAGATTTCTTCGAATAGATTGGATGATTTCACCCGGACTAAATCCTCTCTCTGGATGCCGTTCATCGAGGCTGAGTGCAATCTGTTGCAACACCTGCGGTCCAGTTGGATGATTGCGACAGTTTACGTGTGTTAGGACGGTTTTTCTTCTTCCTTCGAGATGACGTTGAATATCTTCTGCAAAACGACGTGTCAGAACCGTCTTTCCTGAGCCAACAGGACCCATTACGACCGCTTGGCAACTGGTTTCATGATTCTCAATTTGCGAGAATATACCCGCCATCTCGCCCAATTCTTCGTCTCTACCTATCAGGGATGGCGGAACCCAGTCGTAAGACAGAGGGGCCTTATCCAGCAGGACTTTTCCTGCTCCGATGCGGTCGAGGTATCCTGCCATTTAAGGGAGTCTTGCTCTAGCCGTTCTTAGAGATATTTACTGCAACGCGCGCGTATACAGGTGTCTGTGACCCGCACTGGAAGGATTCAATCAACCCCGATTATGGGATTTCATCGAATTGGTAACCGTTTTCCCATTGCTTTTCACCTAGGGCTACTTCTAATTCGAAGGGTGTGATTAGTGGCTTAGCGTACTTCACTGCATCATCGATTGCTATACGCGGGCATGCGGTATTGACAAAGGCATCAACGGGATAGAAGTCGATTAGATCAGGGCCAACGTGATCTAGTGCGAGAAGGTATCCTTTACGCCCGTGTTTTTCGAGAAGTCGCTTCATTCTGATAGCTAGATTACGTCGCATTTGACCCGGCTTCTCACCGATGAGAATACCGAATGACTTCGCCTCATCGACAGAGAAAATTAATCCCATTCTCTGCCTAAGTATCCGTTCGATACGTTCGAAGGATAACTCGCTGGCTTCACCAGTATATGGGTCTAACAAGGCTAGTGGTTTACCGGTGTGCATGACTAATCCAATCGGGTGAAAATCTCCCGAACCTAGGAATATGTAGTGTCCGATAGAGGGGTCATCTCCTGAGTAATTGCAACCTAGGACTTGTCCAGGGAAGGTCAGCCGTGCTCCTCCTGTTGGAATCTCAACCTCAAATCCAGCATTCTCAAAGCGTTCTTTGTACTCTGGAAGAAGGTGTAGGTGTTGGATAGAGCCGACTAGTCCCAATTTGGTACCAGACAAAGGAGCAACTCTACCTACTGCATCGAGAAACCGGTCTTTTGCTTCATCTTCACTGAGGTCGAAGGGAGTTATTGACTCAGCCAATCTGGTTTCTGCGATTTCTTTGTGTCGGACTAAGATAGGAATAACGGGGTCAATTTCAGGGTCTCCTTCGTAAGTCACCGGAATGAAATGAGTTGGCATACCCGAGTCGATATTCATTGCACTGTGCCCCATATGAGCGACTAATTCAACACCCATCATACGCATTTTATCGTGCACCAAATCACATGCTCCATAGCAAGGGTCTGCGGCCAAAACCACCTTCGCTTCTGAGTCCTCTTCAATCGAGTCCATCATCTCAAGAGCTTGCATTTTCAGACCTTCCGGAACTTGCAAAGCAACCAAGCGATGGTCATTGTCTTTGATCCGCTCGACTAGGTCGTCGAGCTGAAAATCGTGACGTTCCATGTCCATGGTAACCAACCAGCCGTCCTAAGTTCGGTATTTGAGCGATTTCATAGTTCTTCGCGGAGCTCATGAACACGAGGAATGACTTCTGTTGCGAATAATTTGATTGATTCCATACAATCTTCATGAGATAATGTACCGTTACTGTATTTCATGTCAAATCGATTAATGTCAAGTTGTTCGGAAACTTTGACGATTTTTTTGGCGACGGTTTCCGGTGAACCAATGAATAATGCCCCATCTTCACTCGCTCCATATTCAAATTGATCGTATTGCATAGGTGGCCATCCACGTTCTCTACCTATGCGCGCGAACAATGCTTGATGGTGAGGCCAAACGATCTTCTTCGCCTCAGCATCAGTTTCGGCGATAAATCCTGGACAATGTACCGCAACTTCCTGATTTTGATGCCCGAACTGTTCCATAGACTCATGGTACAAATCAACAAATGGTCTGAATCTAGAAGGCGAACCGCCGATTATTGCAAGCATCAGTGGGAAGTCGTATCTTGCAGCACGAACTACAGATTCTGGACTTCCACCAACGCCTACCCAAGATTTCATTCTAGTCGCTTTGATTTTTGGAAAGACATTTTGATTTTCGAGAGGAGTTCTAGTACTTCCTCTCCAATTTACTTCTCCTCCGTCCCGTAGTTGAGAAAATATTTGCAATCGTTCCTCAAATAGCAAATCGTACTCGTGTAGATTGTATCCAAAAAGTGGGTAGGATTCAGTGAAAGATCCTCTTCCAAGAATCGGTTCTGCTCGTCCATTAGAAAGCGCATCAACTGTGGCGAATCTCTGGTAAACACGAACAGGGTCATCGGTACTCAGTACAGTTACCGCAGTATTGAGTCTAACATTTTCAGTTCGAGTTGCTAACCCCGCCAACAAAGTCTCTGGTGCTGAAATTGCAAAGTCGGCTCTGTGATGTTCTCCAACTCCGAATGCATCAATACCTAATTTGTCAGCCAAAATGCCCTCATTTAGCACATTACGGAGAACATTCGCATCATGCAACATTGATCCATCTTCGTCCTTTGTGATGTCACCAAAGGTGTGTATTCCGAACTTCATCGGACCTGAATCAAGATTAGCCTCAGCCATTGATTAAATGTGCTGAGACGGCTATATTCAAATCATTGGTTTCAACGACGATACTTAATCGTCTAAATTTCAATCGACTATCTCGACCTTTCCATCGATTATATCGATTCTGGCAAGAGACCGAATAGGCCAATGTGGCTTCTCACGGTTCAGTCTCGCTCGCCCTTCACCCTTTTCGATTGCGATGACAATATCTTGTAAGATTACTCCCATATCTTCGAGTTGTTGAATAAGAGGTTCTAGAGTTCCACCTGTAGAGATTACGTCATCAACGATTACAATTCTTTCTCCAGCCTTGATATCGTTGATGTAGATTGTTGATTGAGAGTAACCAGTTGCTACATCAACCCGAGTTTCTCCTTCCATACCATATGAGCGCTTTCTCACAACAACCGTTGGCTTTCCAGTAGCATCTCCGACCGCTGCAAGAAGTGGCAGCCCCATTGCTTCTACACTTACTACCAGGTCAACCTGTGACCAATCTACGCTAGATACGATTAGGTCGCGTGTTGCCCGAAGCACATCAGGGTCCATTCGTGGAATACCATCCGAAATTGGATGAATAAAGTAGGGATATTCACCCTTCCAGATGATTGGTGCACCACGCAGTGATTCTTGCAATACTGTAAGAGGATCAGCAGACCCCATACCTGACCAGCCTCAGACTAATCCCAATTCACCAAGTCGCTCATGGCCCTTCTTGACGTGAATGGTGGTGGGGCTTGGAAATTTCATTCCTGCCTTACGAAGTGAATCACGAGCGTCTGCATAAAATTCAGCAGTTGTTTGAACTGAGACTATAACGTCATTTTTCTGGACGCGGGCAGCGGTTCCGACATTCTTTCCAAAGGATAGTCGCATACCCTGTGATACCCTATCTGCTCCAGCGCCAGTAGCCTGCTTATTCTCCCGTAGGATGTTGTGTGGATACTTGTGAATTCGAAGAGCATAGCCCATATCTCCAGCTGCGTTTCTTATTGTTGCGTTAGAGACTTGTCGAGCAGCCTCTAGTGCTGTATCTCGGATTTGTACAGCATTATCTACGGTCAGCTCGAGTACTACCTCAAATCCTCCTGCCTCGGCAACCTTTCTGTTACCCATATGGTAGCGAAGAATTCGATTATTTGGCACACCGCCAGTATACTCTCGGCGTGTGTATGCCTGTCCCTTGACTTGGCGATACATTTTGGCGGGTTTGCGTGCCATCTCAACTACCTCGGACTCGGCCGACCTACCCGCCGTATTTAACGATAGGTGCAGCCCCTACGGGGCTAAGTAAATCGATTAAGTAGTTCTCAATGCCTCACTTTCACGCTGAACAACTCTAACACCAATAACAATTAGAATAAATCCGAGCAGAAGAGTCCATCCTATATTCTCGTCTAGTAAGATAACGCCACCCAGTACCCCGAAAACCGGCATCAAGAAGATGTAGGAGGAGGCAGCGGTTGCACCGAGTTTCTCAACTCCAATAGCAAACCAATAGTAAGCCAAAACTGTAGATATAGCAGCGAGATAAATGATCGCATACCAATCAGTTAGAGTCGGCTCGGGAATTCCGTGTTGCCAAGTTTCCCAAGCTGCTAATGGCGTTAGTAAAACGGTTCCAATGAGTGAATACCATACGACAATCTCCAACGTTGTCGCTTTTTGCTCACCATTTCTTTGTTCCATCATTCGCTTGGTATTATTCGTCGTCATCGCCCAATTTAGTGAAGCCAGTAAAATCATCAAGTCCCCAAGAATTCTATCTTCAAATGGTATATCTGTATTGGGGCTCCATCCGGTAACTACCGCAACTCCAATAAAGCCACAGAATAGACCTACGAACATCTTGCGAGAAATTCGTTGGCCTAGCATTGGAGCAGCCAATAATACAGTAAAAATCGGATTGAACGTGATTATTAGAGAAGCATCACCAGCCGCTGTGAATTGCATTCCATTCATAAAAAATATCTGATAACCCAGAACGCCGGTTATCGCAATCAGAGCTAGTGTCCTCCAAGTTTGTCGACCCGTTGGTAACCAATTGACTTCGTTTCCTTTCAAAGCACGGCCTACAAACCACAGATAGAACAAGACCATCGTTAGGACATATCTAAGCCAAGCACCGGTCATTGGAGGTAATCCCAATGCTAGGATTCTGCCCACTGCCCAGGCCATTCCCCAAGAGAACACAACTAGGATCATCAGTCCGTGGACCCTCAACTGTTTTCCATTACTCATCCAAAGCGCCTAACTCAATGCTGGTGGTAACTAGGTCAAATAGTGTCCTAAGATTACAACAGATGTCTTCCGATGCGTTCCCAAGCCATCACTGCAAATACAGCAATTGTAGAAACCAACCAGATATTGTAGGCCGGTTCTGGTACCTGAATTTCTTTTCCTTTGACAATTCTTGGAATAATTGAGTGTAAAGAGAAGTAAACAAATGCGGCGTATACAAGTGGTGTTCCTAAATTGAACTCAATAGCGGTCTGAAAATCAAAATGAGTAATCGCAACAAAGCCTCTGGTCATTCCACAAAACGGGCATTGATACCCTGTCAAATGGTACCATGGGCATAGATTCAAACTATCCACTTCCCCGTGTGGGAGAATTGCGGAAGTAATCAGAGCACCAGATGCAATTACACCTTCGATATCTTCTTTCTTTATAGAAAAAACACTGAATTCTGACATATTTTCAACACCTTGTAAATAATGCCTCATCGCTTACAGTAAGGCGGTGACGGAGATTGATTTAAACCTAAGACGGAAGACCATCTGGTATGGAAGAACAAACCTCTGACAAAGACTGGACCACGCTATTGATTCTATCTGTCCTATTGGGCGGATTGGGAGTTGACCGATTTTATGCAGGCCACATCGGCCTCGGTGTACTGAAGCTACTCACAGTAGGTGGCTGCGGAATTTGGGCGCTTGTCGACATCATCATGATTGCAACTGGAAAGTTTACAGATGCAGATGGTCTACCAATTGTCAACGAGTGAAATTTACTTACTCTGAATGGCCAAGTCCTTCCCGAAGGGAAGGTTAGCACAGTATTGCTTATGCACCCTAGGCTCACAGATGCAGCCCGCGCGCAGCGTAAGCAATGGAGGAGTCAGATATGGCAAAGCGATCTATGCTTGACCAATTCGCTGAGATTAAGGCGCAGCACCCCGATACGGTTCTATTTTTCAGAATGGGAGATTTCTACGAGATGTTCTACGATGATGCAGTGTTAGCATCGGAAGTACTCGGAATCACCCTGACTAGTCGCGACAAGAGCGCCGATGAACCGGTTCCGATGGCGGGTGTTCCTTGGCACTCTGTCGAATCCTATCTACAGGGTATGTTACGAGCCGGGCACAAGGTGACCTTGTGCGAGCAAGAAGAGGAATTGCGACCTGGTTCCAAAATTCTTGAAAGAGTGGTTACACGTGTTTACACTCCCGGTTCACTTTACGAGGAGGATCTGATTGGAGAAGACGGCTCAAGTTTGCTTGCAGGTCTAATTTCACGAGGAGATGGCATCGGTTTAGCAATCCTTGACTCCTCAACGGGTAGAGCATGGTTGCAAGAGCATTCTGGCCCCGGTCGCTATGAGCGGGTGCGTGACGAATTACAGAGATGGTCTCCAAGTGAGTTAGTTCTTGGGCGTCGCGAAGCTGAGAGCGAGGAATCTCGGGCATTGTTATCCTCGCTAGATAAGGTTACTATGAGCGTTCACGAGGGTGGTAAGGAGCAACATCTTCAGGTAGTCAAAGACCACCTAGAATTGGTCGACTTAGGTTCTGTAGACTTAGATCGTAGACCCTTAGCAATGGAGGCTTGTGGACTCACTGCTGGATATCTTACAAAGTTACACCTCATCGATGTAGTACCTCTTCGCGAGGTACATTTCGACACTGATGACGGCCATCTTGTACTAGACCAAACAACACTGCGTAACCTAGAGTTAACTCATACACTAGCTGGAGAGAAAGAAGGCTCTCTAGTCCAAGCCATTGATTGCACTCGTACTTGGATGGGGCGAAGACAACTCAAAGAATGGATTCTACGCCCACTAACTGATTCTGAGAAAATTGCCGCAAGACAGTCTGCTGTTGCGAGTCTAATCCGTGCACCTCGTCGCTTGGATAATATTCGAGAGACGCTTAAGTCGATGCGCGACTTAGAACGTCTCTCAACTCGCTTGGCCTATGGTAGGGCCAATGCGAGAGACTTGGTTGCAGTTGCAGATTGTTTGGAGAGAATGCCACGACTACAGGGGTTACTTTCTGAAGGAGATTCTGAGTTACTCCACCAATGTGCAGAAGGTTTGTCCGATCTCGACCTTCTAATGCATCATATTGCATCAAGGGTTGTTGAAGAGCCTCCGATGACTATCCGAGATGGAGGTATTTTCCAAAATGGCGTAAATGAGCAACTGGATGACTTACGTCAGAAGGCCGGAGAGGGCACAGATTGGCTAAAGGGATTTGAATCTAGAGAGCGTGAAAGGCTCGATATTCCAAGCCTAAAAGTCAAGCAGAATCGTCAGTTTGGATTCTTCATTGAAGTCACTAAATCTCATTTAGACAAGATTCCTGACGAGTACCGTCGAAGGCAAACAATGACTAATGCAGAGAGATATACCACAGAGGAATTGAAGCAATGGGAAGAAGTCATTTTAACAGCAGATGATCGTTCTAAGGCCTTAGAATACGAATTATTTCTTGAACTCCGTAAAGAGGTTGCATCAAATGCGGCCAAATTGAGTGAATTGGGACGAAAGGTTGCCTCTGCTGATGTTCTCTCAGCATTTGCCAAACACGCTAGAAAGCACTCTTGGAATCGTCCAGATATCAAACATGATTCAACAATGGAAATTGTAGCAGGACGTCATCCAGTATTGGAGGATGATGGGCGTTTTGTACCGAACGGCATAAGCTTTGATAAGCGTAGGAAATTTCTCCTCTTAACCGGTCCAAATATGGGTGGTAAGTCGACATATCTTAGACAAACAGCACTAATTACAATCCTTGCTCAGGCCGGATCATTTGTACCAGCTGAAAAGGCAAAAATTGGTATTGTTGACAGAGTATTCACTAGAGTCGGTGCTCACGATGATTTGCGTCGAGGACGTTCGACATTCATGATGGAAATGATTGAGGTTGCTCATATTCTACGAAGAGCTACACCTCGAAGCCTGATACTGCTCGATGAGGTAGGAAGAGGAACCTCAACTTTCGACGGTCTCGCAATCGCTTGGTCGGTTACCGAAGACATCTCTACCAGAGTTGCTGCAAGGACTCTGTTCGCTACTCACTACCATCAGCTTGTTGGCTTGGCTAACGAGATTGAAGGATTGGTAAATATCCACGTTCAGGTCGCTGACGTCAAGGGAGAAATTCGATTCTTACACACAGTCGCCGACGGACCTTGTGACGATTCATATGGCGTACAGGTGGCGGCCTTGGCTGGCCTTCCTATCGGAGTTGTTGAAAGAGCACGTGACTTACTTATATTCCTTGAAGGACAAGCTCAGGGTGCTCGAGCAGGTAGCGAAGGAACACCCGATGCTAGGGAATCGGGGCAGTCTAGTCTATACGGTTGGATGCTGGGTAATGGAGACAAACCATCGGCTACCAATCAGCCAATTTTGAATGAAGAAACGCCTAAGGAAATAGTAGTCCAAGACGATCCAGTACTACGTGAAATAGCAGAGAGGCTAGAATCACTCGACCCAGACATACTTACCCCTCGTGAGGCATTAGAGGCACTCTATGCAATGAGGGCGGCACTCAATAATACGCTTGATGGAAAGCATTTGGAGGAATAATTATGCCCTCTTTAGAGAAGCCGGATAGAATCTCAATCAAACAACTCGATGAGTTAACCATTGGGAAAATAGCAGCCGGTGAGGTTGTTGAAAGGCCGGCTCAAGTGGTTAAGGAACTGGTAGAAAATTCAATCGATGCCGGTGCCAATAGAGTTCGGGTTGAAATAGAAAGAGGTGGATTCGATAGGATTACAGTTATCGATGACGGTCATGGTATTCCCAAAGAAGAATTGCCACTAGCGATAACTCGCCATGCAACCAGCAAATTATCGGGTCCAGACGACCTTAGTAATATCGAAACCAAGGGTTTTCGAGGAGAGGCTTTGGCTTCAATTGGAGCCGTCAGTGAATTAGTAGTTGCTAGTAGAATAGGTGACAGAGATGGTATTCAAATTCGCGTCGATAACGGTATTGTTGGCGACTTAGAGGCAGCAGGTATTGCTCCTGGCACTCGTATTGACGTCCTCAGCCTATTTGCCAAAGTTCCAGCACGTCTTTCATTTCAACGTCGACCTTCAACAGAAACCGCTGCCATTGTTGATGTCGGCGTGCAAATGGCATTAGCTGAACCTAATGCTGGCATATTAATCGAGGTAGATGGTAGGAAGGTGTTGGATTGCCCTCCAACCGAATCAGCCGAAGACCGATTGTACGATTTGTTCGGTTCAACCTCTTCAGAGTTGATTCCGCTTACTTCCTCAGAAGCCGATAGTTATGCACCAGGAGGTGAGAACTGGACTGGTTGGATATCACCACCAGGGCTGAACAGAAGCAGAGCGGATGATATTCACATTCTAGTAAACGGAAGGCCAGTAGCCCCCGGTCCCTTCCTTCAATCAGTAAGACGAGGCTACCATACCCGATTAATGGTGGGAAGACATCCAATTGGAGTTCTATTGCTTAGTCTGCCTGCGGATGAGGTGGACGTCAATGTTCATCCGACAAAAAGAGAGGTCAGGCTGAAGAATTCTTGGCGCGTGTTGGAGCGGCTTGAACGTTCGATAAAATACACGCTTTCCCAAATCGCAACTAGGCCAGAAGCTAGTGAAGATACAGTTTTGGAAGGTATCTCCGATAGAGCAGGACCGATATCTTCCGAATCACCAGCAACGAATCTACCCGAATGGGCTAGTGCCGCCAGTGAGAATCAAACTTTCCAGACTCGATTTTCTAGTATTCGTTCTTCTGTAGAAAAAGCCGCACGGATTCAATCCAAATCTACTTCCGAATACATCACTGAACAGGATACTCTCCCTGGTATGGATTCCGAACCGACAACACCTTCTCTATCCTCAGAGGAAAGAGAATTACACAGACATGCGATTGGAAAATCAACTTCTCCACTTGATGAACCAATCCCAAAGGCAGCGGTTATAACGGAACTCCCGGAGATGACTCCATTAGCACAGTTGTCTGATTCCTACATCTTAGCCGAGGGTCAAGATGAGTTATTCATTGTAGATCAACACGCTTTGCACGAACGAATCCGCTATGAGCGATTACGTGAACAAATGGTTAGTTGGGACGGTCAAGATTTACTAAATCCAATTTCTCTCTCAGTTGGTGCAAGGCAGAAGGCTGCGGCTATTGCTCGGCAGTCGACATTGGAAAGTTTGGGTATCGCATTTGAAGCACACAATGACTCACTACAAATTACTAGAGTGCCGGAGATTTTAGTAGGGAACGAATCTTTAGAAGAATTCCTTCAAGATTTACTCATCGAATTAGTAAGCACTCCAGATGGAACCGAGGAATTTGATGCTGTCACAAACCTCCGTGATCATATTGCATTCATGCGGTCTTGTCGAGGCGCGGTCAAGGCAAATGAAAAGTTGAATCTTGCTCAAATGAGGAGATTGTTACAGGATATGCGAACCGTTCCAAACCCTTGGGCTTGCGTGCACGGCAGACCAACAGTGCTCCGATTAACAATGAAACACTTAGACCGTCATTTCGGTCGTCATGGTTGAGATAGGCCAAGTAATTGCTGAATAAATCCCGGATGTGAAACTTCGCAAATCTCCGCATCAACAACCTCGCCTCCAACCTTGCTTGCAAGAATCATTGCAACCATTGCTAATCTATGATCCATGTGGGTTTGGATTGGCTTATTTGGAGTATTAGGCGTTTGATTTCCAGGGATGACAAGGCCATCATCAGTCTCCTCTGCTTTCATCCCGAATGACTGCAAAAGCTCCACAGTGCGCAGAATTCTATCAGATTCCTTTCCTCGAGCATGTGGGATTCCGATTATACGCCCTCCTTCTCCTAAAGCCATCCAAACCGCGGCTGGTGTAACTAAATCGCTCGCATCTCTCAAATCGACTTCACTTCCATTTGCCCTATCTATTGCATCAAATGCCATTAATAGCAGCGGATCATATGTTGCCAATTCGGTTTGTAAGTGCAATCCATCGTGGAGAAGTTCCAGTAGAATAGCCATTGGGAATAGGCTCAACTCAGGTGGGATATCGATTTCATTGGGCGGGTTAACACTCCAAGGTTGAAGGATTAATTGAGAGCTCATTTCTATTGGGCAGCCACAACTCCGAGCAATGTCGAAAGTCATACCAAGATATCCTCTGCTGACAGCATCTCCCTCGACATGTATCTCAATCGCTTCCTCGAGACTTGGAGACGCCAAAATTAATGCAGTTAATGGCTGACTTGATTGGCTTAGGTCTACGGTAGTGCTACCTTTCATTTTTCCATTTACAGTTACGGGTAATGAATCACTATCGACATCCACTTGTAAATCCCTCAAGACTTTTCCAAGACTACTACTTCTAGTCCTTAATGATCCATCTCCGTCTAACTTGATTTTTTCCCCCATAGTTGCTACAAGGGCACTGAGGACTCTCGCAGAGGTCCCAGAATTACCACAATTTAGAATTGTATTCGGGTTACTCAGGCCCTTTTTGGGAGGTTCGACAAGCCAACCCTCTTTCTTAGGGTGAATACTTATTCCCATCTTTTGAAGACAATTTGACATCGATAAAACATCTGCTCCAGGTGATTCATTGAACTTGATTAAACAACTAGAATTACTTTGTGAAATCATTGCCAACCATCGAATTATGTGACTTTTTGATGGAGGTAAACTCCACTCATGAGAGCCCGAAAGCCGCATCTCAGGTATGCTTAGCACAACCTCTCATCGAGGCTAGACAATTCAACCCAACGATGTGCAATAGAGAATTTGCATCAAACAAATCTAGGCTCTGATAACGTCTCCAAAATCATCCTCACCATTCCATTCCTTTGCTTTTCTATCGATTTCACAGGCGGCTAATGTTTCCTCCAGAGTTCCGCTCATCTCAATCAAATTTGCACGTTCCAGCATCTTTGGACTAAGTCCCGGCATCAATATAGAAATAGCTCTCGGTACTCGTTTTGGATAGACTTCGTTTACATGTCTAACGATATTTGTTGTACATGTATTCGTGATTGTGTTATACCATTCAGGATTATTTGCTAAATCGTTGGTTCTGTTCAAGTAGGATTCAAGCATTCTTCTCTCATTTCCAGGACCTAAAACCACTGCTTTGAATAGATGGGTCACTGAGTGTTTTCTGCATCGAGTCCGAACTCCAATCACATCCCTTTCCGTAGCCCACACATAGATTAATTCATATTCACGAAACAGTCCTTTCACAGGGTGATATTTCTCGCCTTGTTCCCTTCTGACTTCTATGGAACAGGCTAAACGTCGCCCATCTTCAAATTGAAATGATAGAATTGTATGGGCCATTTGTCTGTGTCTAGGATCAAAATATTCCAGTGTTAACCAGATAGAATCCACCTTACTTAGGTCATATTCTTCGTTCTTCCACTTCTCATCATAATCTCTAGTAGTACGCCAGTTGAAGTCTCGAATATTCTTGATTTTAGCAATATCTCCTTCGAAATCTATGGTCGCATTACGTGAATTATCATTCACCCATGAACGGTCATTTGAAGGCCGTAATCTCTGAACCCTAATCCATATCGCGAGTAGAATCAACAACCCGATAATCGCTAAACCGGCAAGGCCGGTAGTCAACCAGCTGGCTACGCTCACAACCTCTGAGGTGACCTATCAAAGCATGAAACCTCTCCTTACTTCAGGTGGCGCGGCAGGGGAGATTCGAACTCCCGAGGTGAAACACCACTGGATTAGCAATCCAGCGCAATGGCCAGGCTATGCGACTGCCGCAGTGTCCCGGCGACCTTAGATTGGGGCTTAAGGCGAGCGGTTCGAATCATTCTTCCTCGCTCGCTCCGTCATCTTCATCGATGAGTTCAGCAGGAAGACGTGCTACGAAGATTATTTCGTCAACATGAGACTTTTTGTCCGAGCCCCTTAATTCCATTATCCTCGTGCCTTTTGTCACCTTGCCCAAGGTTTCTTTGGTTTGAGTAGCAGGCATACGAATCATCATCCCACTGCCAGTCAACATGAATAATTGGTCAGATAGATCGGGGATTTGTCGCACACCGACAATTGCATCTTCATCAGATAGCGCCATTGTTCGAACTCCCTTAGTGCCGCGATTGGTTTTCCTGTAGCCATCTCTTTCCAACATGGTCTCGCCTTCATCATCGACAAGCGGCGTTCCATCTTCATTGGTCACCTGAATCATATTTCCTGAACCTAAACGGCTACGTTTTGCCATGCCGTATTTAGAAATTGTAAGTACACTGGTGTCGAAATCATCAGTAACGATCATACCAATTACGCTATCTCCAGATTGTAGTTTCATTCCACTTACGCCTTGACTAACTCTGCCTTGCACTCTCACTGTGTGAGTTGTCTGAACTTCTCCACTTGCGGGGTCAGTCCTAGTTTTGATTTCCGCTGGAACGAAGCGGCAAGCATATCCTCCTGAAGATACTAAAACAACATGATCAGTATCGGTTGCAGATCTTACCTGTACCAATGAATCGTTATCGTTTGCAAACTTCAAAGCATATTTTCCATTCCGGTTAATTCTAACATAATCAGAAAGTCTGCTTCGCTTAACTCGCCCCTGACTCGTAGCGAATATGAGGTAGTTGCCCTCTGGTTTTTCAATCAGATCTCTATTCATTGGAAGTATTGAGATAACCTTCTCATCATCTCTAATTCCTTGTAACAAATTGCGAATATGAGTACCTCTTCCATATCTACTTGCTAGAGGAGTTTCCCAGGCTCGTAAACCGTAAACGCGCCCTTGGTCAGTAAAAATCAGTAACCTGTCTTTAGAAAAGCAGGTGACGATTGCCGCCGGTGCATCTTCATCCTTGGTTGCAACTCCCTTGAGACCCTTCCCTCCTCGATTTTGCAAACGGAAGGCCTCCACTGGTAGGTGTCTAATGTAATTGTCCTGAGTTAGAGAGATTACCAGTGCGCGTTCTGCTACTAAATCCTCTCTATCCATTGAGAGTGGTGTTGGGTCAATGTGGCTACGCCTTTCATCCCCATGCTTTTCTACGACATCATCGAGTTCAGAAATCAGTATTCCCAATCTTTGCTTTCGACTATCAAGAATTGATTTGTACTCTTTGATTGCCTCTTGCAATTTTGCAAGTTCTTCTTCAACCTCTTTTACGTTTAGTTTGGTAAGTTGATACAGCCTACGTTCAGCAATCGCTTTTGCTTGCTTTTGTGAGAATTCAAATCGCTTTATCTTTGGATATTTTTCTTCTCCTCTCAGGTAAGTTTCGAATTGATCTCTAGAGTCGGAATTTCTCCCCACTTCGATTATTTCCGTCATTCTCTTCTGAGCCGCCATGAGACCTTCGAGAATATGGGCTCTTGCTTCAGCTTTGTTCAAATCAAATTGAGTTCGTCTTTCTATAACTGACTCTCTATGGCGAACATAGGTGTGTAATATAGTGGACAAATCTAGTTGTACAGGCGCGCCATTGAGGATACCCATCATATTAGCTGAATATGATTCCTGTAATCTGCTTGATTTGTATAATTGGTTGAGGATTGCGTGTGGATCAGCATTATTTTTGACTTCGATTACTACTCGGATCCCTTCTTTACTGGACTCATCACGAATGTCACGAATACCTTTGACTGTCTCTTTGGTTACTAACTCAGCAATCCCCTTCAGCATGCTTGCTTTACGAACCTGATAGGGAATAGAAGTGATGACTATTTTCTTGCCTGATGAATCATCTCTAACCTCTGCTTCAGAGCGTATGTGGAATTTACCCTGCCCGGTTCTATACATATCTAGAATGCCATCTATGCCGTAAATTGTCGCCCCTGTTGGGAAATCCGGTCCTTTGAGATATTCCATATATTCCATTGTGTCAATCTTTGGTGGTTTATCCAGTGACCTTTTTCGATCTTCTTCGATAACCTTCTCGGTGTGAAATCGCACTGCTGCGGCGACTTCGTTTAGGTTGTGAGGAGGTATTTTTGTCGCCATTCCAACTGCGATTCCATCACTTCCGTTTAGCAGAAGATTAGGAAGTCTTGAGGGCAATACGGTGGGTTCAGACTCGCTATCATCGAAGTTCGCAACCATGTCTATGGTGTCCTTGTTGATATCGTCTAACATGTGAGAAGAAAGTCGGTCTAACCTACTCTCGGTGTATCGCATAGCGGCAGGGGGGTCACCATCTATGGAGCCGAAATTACCCTGACCATCAACCAATGGATATCGCAATGAGAAATCTTGAGCCATTCTGACCATGGTGTCGTAGAGTGCCTGGTCACCATGTGGGTGGTACTTACCCATCACCTCTCCAACGGATCTTGCTGACTTACTGTAGCTCTTATCGTGAGTATGACCTGCTTGATGCATCCCCCATAGAATACGCCTGTGAACTGGCTTCAAACCGTCTCTAACGTCCGGAAGTGCTCTACCAATGATTACGCTCATTGCATAATTTATGTAGCTCTCTTTCATCTCATCGGAGACAAATCTTCGCTCTAAATCTTCACTCATATTTCCACCTCATACGTCCAGAGACGTAACCTCCGATGCGTTTTGTTCGATGAATGCACGACGGTCTGGGACATCTTCACCCATCAAAATTGTGAATAATTCGTCTCCGGCTTCTAGGTCTGGCTGCCCGTTCTTTTCTTTGATTGTGACACGCATCATGCGTCGAACTTCGGGATCCATTGTAGTCTCCCATAATTGTTCGGGATTCATTTCACCCAGACCTTTGTACCTTTGAACAGAGATTTTTGCCGAGGGTGCTTCTTTCTTGAATCGTTTTATCGTGGCATCGAGTTCTTCCTCGCTATGAACCCATTCGACGTGGTTTCCTCTTCCTACGGAGAATAAGGGTGGCATGGCGATGTAGACATTGCCATTGGTAATTGCTCGACGCATATACCTCCAAAGGAATGTCATTATCAAGGTGCGAATGTGTGCTCCATCGATGTCGGCATCACACATTATGATGATTTTCCCATATCTTAGTTTCTCAGGATCAAAAGCACCTTCATCGCCTTCTTCATTTCCAACACCTGCGCCAAAAGCCCTAATCATTCTCTGAATTTGCTCATTAGTGAATACTTTTGCATCATTGCCACGTTGCCTTTCGACATTCAGAATCTTTCCTCTCAGCGGCAGGACCGCTTGTGTACGGCGGTCCCTGGCTGTCTTTGCAGATCCACCAGCGGATTCACCTTCGACGATGTATATCTCGCACTCATTCGGGTCACGTGATTGACAATCGGCCAATTGACCAGGAAGGCCGCCGCCTTCCAACACTCCTTTTCTGCGAGTTAGGTCCCTTGCCTTGCGGGCAGCCTCTCTTGCTTTGCTAGCCAATACTGCCTTGTCGACAATGGCTCGAGCAATCGAGGGATTCTCTTCAAAGTGCTCACCTAACTTATCATTTACAATCTGCTCAACAATTCCAGCAACTTCACTAGTCACCAATTTGGCTTTAGTTTGAGCATTGAATGACGGGTCTGGGTGCTTAATCGAGACAACAGCTCCAAGTCCTTCACGGACATCATCACCGGAAAGGCTACTAAGATTTTTCAGCAATTTTCTAGATTGAGCGTAGGAGTTTACGGTTCTTGTCAATGAACTTCGAAGCCCAGACATGTGTGTGCCTCCGTCTGCATTATGGATGATGTTGGTGAAACAGTCGATACTCTCTGAATAGGAATCGGTCCACTGCAAGGCTATTTCGACATGGACTTCTCCTTTATCCCCCTCTTTATCGCCAAAAATATGGATTACCTCATCGTGAATAGTATTCTTCTTTGAATTCATTTGAGAGACGTATTCCTTGAGCCCGCCATCGTAGGTGTGGTCAATTTCTATAGGGTCGTCGCCTCGAAGGTCTCGCAAGATAATTTGTAGACCACCATTTAGGAAAGATGTTCTCTGTAACCTAGTGTTTATTTGCTCGAAATCAAATTCGACAATATCGCTAAAAATAGTCAAATCAGGCTTGAAGGAGACCTTGGTTCCTGTACTATTGGTTTTTCCAGTAGGCTTCAGTTTGGCTTTCGGAACTCCTTGGCTGTACCGCTGCTCCCAAACCTTTCCATCTCTGTGTATTTCTAAATGCAACCACTCAGATACTGCGTTAACTGCACTAACTCCAACTCCGTGAAGCCCTCCAGCGACTTTGTAGGCTTCATTATCGAACTTCCCTCCAGCGTGAAGTTTTGTCATAATTACCTCCGCTGCGCTAACTCCTTCCTCCTGATGCATGTCAACAGGTATTCCTCGACCGTGATCAGTAACGCTGATTGAGCCGTCAGGATTTAAGTCAACTTCTATGGTTGGATTGTGGCCCGCTAAGTGTTCGTCCACCGCATTGTCAACTACCTCCCATATGCAGTGGTGTAGGGCCGAACCGTCATGGGGGTCACCTAGGTACATCCCGGGTCTTTTTCGTACCGCTTCTAGGCCTTCAAGGACCTGAATGCTATCTGCACCATACTCTTCAGCCATATTTTCGACCTCAATCGTCTGAGGGTTCCTAAGGAACCCTCAGGCATTCTAATAAAACTCTTCTTGTAGGGGGTTAATCAATACTCCCTAGAGACAGTCAGATATACGTCGAAAGTGTGAGTAAATGTCCACCTTCACCCCTCCAAAGGAGGGGTATCGACTCACAAATATGGTTAAACAGACCTCTCCGGTCGCCGAGCCGATGCAAAGACCCAACATCTGTGTGACTTTATCCGGTTGCTCGGTGGATGAGATACTCGCAGATGCTGCACGTGCTACTGCGGTAGGCGCAGATCTTTGTGAGGTACGCCTCGACATGCTTTGGGTTGTTGAGAAAGTCCCTGAACCTGAAGAAACAAATGATTCCGATAGTAAGGATCGCCAAACAAAGCCTGCATATGTCCCGCCAGAGTATATTCCTCAAGCATTTGATTCAATCGATTTATCGGGTGCTCTTGAGGCATTCAAGGGTGGTATCGATTTACCTGTAGTTTTAACCTGTCGTCCAGAGAGACAGGGGGGCCTTTTTCCAGGTACTGAAGAAGAGAGAATTTCTGTTCTTAGAACCGCAATCGACAGTGGAGTGAGTTGGGTTGACCTGGAGGCAGATATTGATTCCAAAACCCGTACTGAACTTTTGCAGATTGCTAAAGGTAATACTAAGGTAATTTCCTCAACCCATTTCTCAGAAGAACCAGATAGTGCATCAGAAATCATCAACGACATTGAGGATATGACGGACTCTGGAGATATACTCAAAGTCTGTTACAATATCAATGGAAGAAACTCAGCCTTGAAATTATTTGAGGCGGCGTGGTTGCTAAGAGAATCCGAACAAAACATAGCAATTATGGGCATGGGTGTAGGTGGCGATTGGACTCGAATTCATGGCCCATTACTCAACCAAGAACTTGTATATTCCACAATGGAAACCGGCTCACATCTATCTTCTCAAGGTAGGATAAACGCATCAGACCTACTAATTGCTTGGGAAATGTTACACTACGAATGAGTCATTGCTCTAGCAATGGAACCAATTCTTGCTTCTCTTGACTCTCCTCGATACCGCTAGAATGGTATCTTGAGTGCATTAGTATAGGTACAATTACACAGCTTAGAGGTAGTAATCCCACAATTATGTAGGCTGTAAATTTAGGTAGAGTTAACCGGTCTTCTACTTCAACCCAAACCTGAACAATCATGTCCCCATCAACAACTGATGCATCATTTGGCCTGCTATTGTTCCAATTATCGAGAGCGAGGAAATATTCTGCATCACTATTCTCTCCAAACCAAGAAATGAATGCCTTGTTGTCGCTATCTAGAGCTGTGGAGAAACTGGTGCTCCGTCTTTCCTCATAGGCGTGAGCGTCTCTGAAGGGAAGAAACACGACCATATCTCGCCATTCAACAGGAATCATATCTATTACCTCATCTGGAGTTTCCCAACCTTCGGAAGTCATTTCATATTCATCTTGGTACCTTCTCCAATTCGCGGAATCAAACAGGTATACGTCTCCTTTCGGATCATCGGTAGGAGGATTATCTGGGTCGGAATTAAATTCAACACAGAAGGTATAGGAATATCCGGTAACCA
>Ga0208749_1000083_pt1 | contig 22409 bp, 16 predicted proteins | sample Knorr_S15_td_DCM_FD_185601 | JGI IMG/M metagenome (GOLD analysis project Ga0208749, IMG submission 185601) | Marine microbial communities from Southern Atlantic Ocean transect - Knorr_S15_td_DCM_ad_63m_LV_B (SPAdes) (version 2) | ecosystem: Environmental > Aquatic > Marine > Oceanic | place... | reverse complement strand
TAAAGCGTTGACATTTAAAATAACAGTTTTAGTTGGATATGACTCAAAAAAATTAAGAAGATTTATTTTCCCATCTCCTAAATTTAAACCTTGTATTACGCTAGCTTTTAGAGCAAGTTTACCTGTTTTTTCATCTTTTGCTCTTGGCGGATGAATTATTGATGACAGTCTTGTTAAAAATACATTACCTATCTCGGAATTAACTAACTTGCTTGCAATTGTAATTGGTACTTCAAATTTTTTATTTAATGTATCTCGAATTTCTTCATCTGAAGATCCAGTTGCTCTTAAAATTCTTCTTAAATTTTTTGATGCATAACCTTCTTCAGCAAATTTTTTTAAAGAATCTATTTCAATTGTTCTTGAAAATATGCTATAAATTATTTTAATATTTTCAGCAGATTTAACATCTGGAGTATTAAAGATAAATCCATTAGTAATTAACAATAAGCTTATTTTAGGAATTATATTTTTAGAAAATTTCATTTTAAATATTTGCCCCTGCAGCAATTTTCACAAGTCTTACTACTCCTTTTTCTGTTACTTTTTTAGCTATTTTAAAACTCATTTCTTTTGTGTAAGGTTCTTTTATAAGTCTTGGAATTCTCTTCAGAAAAATATCAATTGAGTATCCCGGTACTTTTTGTAAAATTTCTAAGAAGTTTTTTAATGGAGCTATGTTTAGTATTAAGTCATTTAAATTAATATCGTCACTAGTAATATTTAATTTAATAGATTTTGGAAGGAAGTTGTTGAAGTTTTTTAAAAATGTCAAACCAATTGAATCTATTTGATTTGTTAAGCTTTCAATTATTTCATTTCTTAGAAAGCCTCCGTTTGGAGAAAAAAGAAGATTGATTACTTCATCTAAAAGTTTTTCTAAGTCGAGATTTGTTTGTTTTGCTGCATTTGAAAGAAGATCCTCTAGGCGGTCCCATTTAAATTTTTTGTTATGAAATAGCATTTCTTTTAAACTTTCTCTAAGTTGTGGATCTGGATCCTCCATTAACCTTCTTGCAAAATATGGATAAGCTGCGCCTAATATTTTAAAGTTTGGATCAACACTAAGAGCAATTCCTTCTAAAGTTAGTAATGATCTAATTATAAGAGCATAGTATGGTGGTAATCTAAATGGGAATTTATACATAACTCCTGACATATCATCGGTTACGCTTTTAAAATCCATTTTTGAAACACCTTCCTCTACGGCATTTATAAATACATCTTGAAAAGCTGGAACTATGGGTTCAAGATTAACCTCTTCTGATAAAAATCCAAGTTTTACAAAGTCTTGAGATAATTTATCAAAGTTTTTATTTACTAAATGAACAACTGCTTGAATTAAACCAGATCTAGATTCCCTAGAAACTTCACTCATCATTCCAAAATCTAAGTAACATAATCTCCCATCTTCTAAAGCTAATAAATTTCCTGGATGGGGATCAGCATGAAAAAAACCATGTTCCAAAAGCTGCTCTAAACTACACTGAACTCCGATATCAATCATTTTGTCTGGATCGATACCTAATTTTTTAACATCTTTTATATTAGTAAGCTTTGTTCCATCGATCCACTCCATTGTTAAAACTCTTCTTGATGTTATTTCTTTGTATATTTTAGGAACTGCAATCATTTGATTGTGCTTATGCAGATTTCTAAATTTTTCAGCATTTGCAGCTTCGTTTAAGTAATCCATTTCCTCAAAAACTCTTTTACCTAATTCATCAATCAATGCCACGAGATCACTCCTTATCAATCCAATATTATTTTTTAACCAATACGCAATATTTCTAACAATATATAGATCTAGAGTGATTTGTTCTCTTAAACCTGGGCGTTGAACTTTAACAGCAACAATTTCTTGGTTTTTAAGAATAGCTTTGTGAACTTGTCCCAAAGAGGCTGCAGAAATTGGTTCTTTATCAATAGATAAAAAAATTTCACCAATTTTTAAGTTTAGATCCTCTTCTATTAATTCCATAGCTTTGTTTCCATCAAAACCTGGTAATTGATCCTGTAATTGGGATAATTCTTCTAAGAGAATGGATGGAATAATATCTGGTCTAGTAGATAACGCTTGACCCGCTTTAACAAATGCAGGACCTAATTCTACTAATAAATTAGTTAATTGTTTGGCTCTTAATCTAGCTTGTCTTTCTTTTTTTAATTTTCCAGTTAATTTATCCCATCCAACAGAAAAAATATATGCAAATATAGGAATAAGCGTTTGCCACAATCTTTTTAACAACCTTTTTGGATTCTTTTGGTAAATTTTAGAAATTGTTTCTGGATCATAATTAAGCAGTCCAGATACCTCAATAAAATCTGTAAAATCTCCATTCATAACTTTATTTATTTAAACCCTTTATTTTTTTAAAAAAGGAGCTAATTTCTTTATATGGAAGATTTATCATGTTAATAGAATTAAAATTAAAGAATGTTGCCTTAATTGAAATTATAGAAATTAATTTCGAAAAAGGTTTGAATGTTCTTACTGGGGATTCAGGTTCAGGAAAATCTCTGATTTTGGATTCTTTAAATGTTTTATTTGGTGGAACTAATATACCTTTAAATCACTTGATTCGTCCAGGAAAAGATCATTGTGTAATTGAGTCAAAATTCTCTTCTTCTTCGCAGATTAATAATTGGTTAATTAATAATGGCTTTCAAGAAAATTTTTCAGAATTAATTATTAAAAGAAAATCGTTTAAAAAAAATAATAAAGTTTTATCTAAATATACTCTTAATGATTTATCAATAAATAAAAAACTTATACAAGAACTTGGACGCTTTTTATTAGATTTTGCTGGTCAATCTGATAGTTTTTTATTTGATTCACAAGAGTATAGAAGATTAATTATTGATGACTTAGGTTCAAAAGAATTAAAAGAAACTAACGTTAATATAAAAAATCAATGGAAAAAATATAATACGTTAAAAGGGTTAATGCTAGAGAAAATAGAATTCAGTAAGAAGCAAGAAGAAAATAATATTGCAATTAAAGAGATGTTTCATATTTTAGAGCAAGCGAATTTAACAGCTGTTGATGAAATCTTAGAATTAGAATCACAAGAAAAGAAGCTTGCTAATAGTCTTGAAATTAATAATTCTATTAAACTATCTTTAAAGAATTTAAATAACTTTAGCGATGATGAACCATCAGTGGCAGGTTTGATGGATCAGTCAATAAAATATATTAATAAAACTGCAGAATTTGATTTGAAAATAAATGAATTTAGAGAAAAATTTTGCATTATTCAAAGTTATGTAGAAAATTTAATTTTTGAACTTAACTCATATGTACAACAAGAGGAAAGTAGTGATATTAATCTTGAAGATATCCAAAAAAGATTATTTTTTTTAAAAAACTTAGAAAGAACTTTTTCTATGGACTTGCCCCAATTAATTGAAAAGCGAGATCATCTAAAGAGTTATCTATTGAGTAATGTCTATGAAAAAGAAATTAATAGATTGGAAGTTGAAATCAATAACTTAGAGATTCATTTAAATTCTCTTTTTGCTATTCAGTCTGAAGAAAGAAAACAAATTGCCAAGAGATTGCAGGATTCAGTTATGTCTATTTTAAAAAACTTAGGTTTGGGAAATGCAAAGTTTGCTATTGAATTTGACAAAATTAATCCTTCAAGTGATGGCACTGATAATATAAATTTTTTGTTTTCTGCAAATCCTGATCAAACACTAGCCCCCCTTTCTAAAGTCATATCTGGTGGAGAAATGTCTAGATTTTTATTAGCTATTAAATCAAGCATTTCTAAAAAGCCTAATACTTTTTTCTTAGATGAGATCGATAGTGGTTTAAGCGGTAAGTCATTATTTTCATTGGTAGAACTAATAAAAGTAATTTCAAAAGATCAACAGATTTTATGTATTACTCATCAGCCTTTTTTAGCTGCTGCTGCAAAAGCCCATTTCAAAGTAAAGAAAAAGGTAATAAATGGATTAACTTATACTTCTATTTCAAAATTAATGACAAAAAAAGATAGACAGTGTGAATTAATAGAATTGATTGGAGGAGGTTTTGGAGAGGCAAATGATTACGCTTCGATACTTCTCGATAGAGCTGCTGCGTAAAATAATAAAAATTCTACTATAATAAGTTTTTTTAAATCAAATATAGATTTAAACATGGTTAAAAATAATAATAGTTTTACAGAAGATAATGCAATAACTATAAGAGGAGCGCGTCAACATAATCTTAAAAATATTGATCTTTCTCTTCCACGAAATAAATTTATAGTTTTTACAGGGGTAAGTGGTAGTGGGAAAAGTTCTTTAGCATTTGATACTATTTTTGCTGAAGGCCAACGAAGATATGTTGAGAGTCTTTCTGCTTATGCCAGACAATTTTTAGGTCAAGTTGATAAACCAGATGTTGATAATATTGAGGGTTTATCACCTGCTATATCAATAGATCAAAAATCTACAAGTCATAATCCTCGTTCAACTGTAGGAACAGTTACTGAGATACAAGATTATTTACGATTATTGTTTGGTCGAGCAGGTGAGCCTCATTGTCATCACTGTGGGAATCCAATTGCTCCTCAAACAATTGACGAAATGGTTGATCAAATAGTTTTATTACCCGAAGGTACAAGATATCAATTGCTCGCTCCTGTTGTAAGAGGAAAAAAAGGAACACATTCCAAATTGCTTAGCGGATTAGCTGCTGAAGGTTTTGCTAGAGTAAGAATCAATAGTGAGGTCAGAGAACTAGCAGATAGTATTGAACTAGATAAAAATCAAACACATAATATTGAGGTTGTAGTAGATCGATTAATTTCAAGAGAAGGCATACAAGAACGATTGAATGATTCTTTGCAAACTTGTCTCAAGAGGGGAGATGGATTAGCAATTGTAGAAGTTGTTCCAAAAAAAGGAGAAAATTTACCTACGAATTTAGCAAGAGAAACATTATATTCAGAAAATTATGCTTGCCCAATTCATGGGTCTATCGTAGAAGAACTTTCCCCTAGATTATTTTCTTTTAATAGTCCTTATGGGGCATGTCCAGATTGTCATGGGATAGGTTATTTAAAAAAATTTACTGCAGATAGAGTTATCCCAGATAAGTCTTTACCGGTCTATGCTGCAATAGCACCTTGGAGTGAAAAAGATAATACTTATTACTTCTCGTTACTATATTCAGTTGGTCAAGCTTATGGTTTTGAACTAAAAACTGCCTGGAAGGAATTAACTGATCTTCAAAAAAATGTGTTGCTTTTTGGTTCTGATAAGCCAATCTTAATCCAAGCTGATAGCCGTTTTAAAACTTCCAGTGGTTTTGAAAGACCTTTCGAAGGAATTTTGCCAATATTAGAGAGGCAATTAACCGAAGCCAATGGAGAATCAGTTAAACAAAAGTTAGAAAAGTATCTTGAATTAGTTCCTTGTAAAACTTGTTCTGGTAAAAGATTAAGACCAGAGGCTCTTGCTGTGAAACTTGGGCCTTACAACATTACTGACTTAACTTCTATTAGTGTTTCAGAAACCTTATTACATGTAGAGAGAATAATGGGATTAAGTAATGAAGCTAAGGAAAAAGTTTCATTATCAGAAAAGCAAAAACAAATAGGCGAATTGGTTTTAAAGGAGATTCGTTTACGTTTAAAGTTTCTTATCAATGTAGGTTTGGATTATTTAACATTAGACAGACCAGCAATGACGTTGTCTGGAGGAGAGGCTCAGCGTATAAGATTGGCTACGCAGATAGGTGCTGGTCTTACTGGTGTTTTATATGTCTTAGATGAACCAAGTATTGGTTTACATCAGAGAGATAATGACAGATTATTGGAAACACTAAAAAGCTTAAGGGATTTAGGAAATACATTAGTTGTTGTTGAACATGACGAAGACACCATGAAAAGTGCAGATTACTTGGTCGATATTGGACCAGGTGCAGGAGTTTATGGTGGCGAAATTATTGCACAAGGAACATTTGATGACGTACTTAAATCAGAGAAATCTTTAACTGGAGCTTATCTTAGTGGAAAAAAATCAATTCCCACTCCAAAAGAACGAAGATCATCGGTTAAAAAAAGCTTAATTTTAAATAATTGCTCTAAAAATAATTTAAAGAATATTTCGGTAGAATTTCCTTTAGGTAGACTTGTTTCTGTAACTGGAGTAAGTGGGAGTGGAAAAAGTACGTTAGTTAATGAATTACTTCACCCTGCTTTGTCTCATTCTTTAGGATTAAAAGTTCCTTTTCCTAACGGTGTTAAAGAACTAAAAGGTATAAAAGCAATTGATAAAGTTATTGTTATTGATCAATCACCAATAGGAAGAACCCCGAGATCAAATCCAGCAACTTATACAGGAGCTTTTGATCCAATTAGACAGATATTTACTGCGACAGTAGAAGCTAAAGCAAGAGGATATCAGGCTGGTCAATTTAGTTTTAATGTAAAAGGAGGGAGATGCGAAGCATGTAAAGGTCAGGGAGTTAATGTTATTGAAATGAATTTTTTGCCTGATGTATATGTTCAATGTGAGGTTTGCAAAGGAGCACGTTTTAATAGAGAAACTCTTCAAGTCAAATATAAAGGTTTTAATATCTCTGACGTTTTAGAGATGACAGTCGAACAAGCTGCCGAAACTTTTTCAGCTATACCTCAAGCTGCTGATAGATTATCTACATTAGTAGATGTAGGTCTTGGTTATGTTAAATTAGGCCAACCAGCACCAACACTATCTGGAGGAGAAGCTCAAAGAGTAAAATTAGCGACTGAGTTATCAAAAAGAGCAACAGGTAAAACTTTATATTTAATTGATGAGCCAACTACTGGTTTAAGTTTTTACGATGTCCATAAATTAATGGATGTTATACAACGTTTGGTTGATAAAGGTAATTCTGTAGTTGTTATTGAACATAATTTAGATGTTATTAGATGTTCAGATTGGATAATTGATTTAGGGCCTGATGGAGGAGATAAAGGTGGTGAAATTATTGTAGAGGGTACTCCTGAAGATGTTGCAAAACATCCTATTAGCCATACTGCAAAATACCTTAAAAAAGTACTTAATAGTTAAAGGGTTAGTTGTATTTCTTCGTAAAGTATATTATTTAGTTTTTTTAAAAGTGATTTAACTTTTCTCAAAGTTCTTTCTAAGTCTTATTTCTTGCGTTTTATTCTATAAAATTCTTTCTAAATCATAATGCTTTCTTAATATTTAATCTTAGAAATACAGATTATTACTATTAGGGAGATCGATAAGAAGGGTGCAAAATGAGCTTAAAGTTTTTACATTTACATTTGCATGGTTTGATTCGTTCTAAAAATCTTGAGCTAGGTAGAGATTCAGATACTGGAGGACAAACAAAATACGTTTTAGAATTAGTTAAAAGTTTAGCTAATACTTCTCAAGTAGACCAAGTAGATTTAGTTACTCGTTTTATTAAAGATAGTAAGGTTGATAATGACTATTCTAAAGAGCAAGAATTTGTTGAACCTGGAGTAAAAATTTTAAGATTTAAATTTGGGCCTAATAAATATTTAAGAAAGGAATTACTTTGGCCTTATTTAGATGAATTAACTGAAAGCCTTTTTGCTTATTATAAAAATACTAATAATAAGCCAAATTGGATTCATGCACATTATGCGGATGCTGGATATGTAGGAGTTAGATTAAGTAATTATCTTAAGGTTCCATTGATTTTTACTGGACATTCCTTAGGAAGAGAAAAACAAAGGAAGTTGCTTGATGCAGGTTTAAAAAGGAATCAAATAGAAAAACTATATTTTATAAGTAAGAGAATAAAGGCAGAAGAAGAAGCTTTAAAATTTGCAGATGTTGTCGTTACAAGTACTCAACAGGAAGCTGTTCATCAATATTCTCAATATCTTTCTTTTTCTGCTCCAAAAGCTACGGTAATCCCTCCGGGAGTTGACCATAATACATTTCATCATATTCATTCTACAACTGAGACTTCTGAAATAGATAACATGATGCTTCCTTTTTTAAAGGATTTAAGAAAGCCTCCTCTTTTGGCAATTTCTAGAGCTGTAAGAAGGAAAAATATTCCATCTTTAGTCGAGGCATACGGAAGATCTGAAAAATTAAAAAGAAAAACTAATTTGATTTTGGTATTGGGTTGTCGTGATAATACTTCAAAACTTGATCCCCAACAAAAGGATGTTTTTCATAATATTTTTGAAATGATTGATAAGTATAATTTGTATGGTAAAGTCGCTTATCCAAAAAAACATACTCCAGCTCAAATCCCATCTTTATATAGGTGGGCAGCTAGTAGAGGAGGATTATTTGTTAATCCAGCTTTAGTAGAACCCTTTGGTTTAACATTACTAGAAGCCTCTTCCTGCGGCTTGCCAATTGTTTCCACAGATGATGGCGGTCCAAAAGAAATTCAATCAAAATGTAAAAATGGTTTACTTGTTGACGTGAATGATATTAATAAATTAAAAGCTATTCTTGAAAAAGGTATTATTAATAGTTCTGAATGGAAATTATGGAGCAGAAATGGTATTGAAGGTGTGCATAGACATTTCAGTTGGGAAACTCATGTTCGTAGTTATTTGGCAACACTCACAAACAAATATCAAACATCTAGCATTAGTTCATCATCTGTTATTAAACAAAGTTGTTTAAAAGGAAGTTCCTCACTTATAAAACCCCATTGATCAAATACTTTAGGATCAGAGTGAATTATAAATTGATTCTTTTCTTTCTTTTTAAGTTTGAAACCTTTTTGTGATAATTTTTTCATTAAGTTTGCAGTCTCTTCAAATCTAGAAGCCATTGCATCAAGACTAGAGCAGTCACTTGTTAAGCCATGATCTTTCCATGTAAAAAAACTCATAATAAATTTTTTTTATAGATTCATTTTTAAAACTATACCTAAAATAACTAGACATATGTTGATTTTCCAGAAATTTTCAACTATTTTTACTTCCTTAATACCTTGAAGTTCAAAATGATGATGTAATGGTGTCATTAAAAATATTCGTTTGCCCCTATTAAATAATTTTTTTGTGATTTTAAAAAATCCTACTTGAATAATTACAGATAAAGATTCCAGAATGAATATTCCTGAGAAAATAAATAAAGTGAAGAAACTATTAGTAAAGATGGAGATAGAGCCTAAAATTGCACCTATGCTCAAAGAACCTGTGTCTCCCATAAAAATTTTTGCAGGGTATCTATTGAATTTGAGAAATCCCAAGCATAAGCCTGACATTGAATAACATAAAACACTAAAAATAATTAATTCCTGCTGATCTTTTAGTAATATTTCTGTACCAAGTCCATAAAATACCGTTGCACTACATCCTGAGGCTAGTCCATCAAGACCATCAGTTAAATTAACGGAGTTACTTAAGCCAACTAAAGTAAAAAAACATATAGGCAGAATCATTATATTTGAATCTATTCCAGAGCTATTAGATACCATAATCAATGGATTTATATAGCCTCGTGCATAAGCCAACAAAATAAAAATTATAGATATTAAAGCTTGTAAAATAAATTTTTCGCTCGATTTTAAACCAGTATTTTTTTTATTTTTAATGCTTAAATAATCATCTAAAAAGCCAATAATAAAAAAACCAAAAACACAAAAAAATAAAAGCAATATTTTTATTGTATAAAAATTAATACTTAGGATTAAAAGTAAAATTAAAAAAGGAATTATTATAAATATCCCGCCAGTAGTTGGAGTATGTTTTTTATTAAAGTGAATAGCGGGACCAATATTCCTTATATTTTGGAATAATCGTAATTGTGTAATTATTTTTAAACCGTGTTTTGTAGCTAATGATGAAATTAAAAAAAATAATATAAAAATTGCTATAAAACTATAATTATTGAATATATAAGAAGTTACTATTAATGCAAAAGTATTTAGTATGAATAACGAGTGAAAGTTAAATGAATTAATTTTCCCAATCATCATCTGATTGGTCTTCGTCAGTTTTATAATCTTCTTTTTCTCCCATTAAAGCTGATAGTTCTTCTTCTTCTATTGTGCTAATTTCTTGTGAATCTCCTTCGTTTTCCGCTACAAGTCTTCCTGTATTCTCTAGCCAAGATAAGAGGTCAGGCTCTTCTCTCAATGGCAATACAGGAGCCGGATCATCTCTTCGGTAACAAGTCAAGGCAGGATTAATTTCAGCTATCTCATTCAATCTAAGTTTTAGTTTATCTGGGTCCATTGGAAATAATCTTCTTTATATAAGATAATACATAATTATGCACTTTAAAAATTTTGTTTGATAAAGGAAATTTAAAATACTTTTTAATTTGGCCGATTTCATTGTTCCTGACTCTTCTCTTTAAACTTTTTGGCTATTTCTATTCTGATGTTTTATTAATTAATAACTATCTTGTTTTATTACTAGTTTTCGGACCAGCTCTTTTAGTTACAATAATATTAGTTTTTAATAAGTTTCTTAATTCTTGATGATGTCAAGATTTTAAATTTTTTAATAAGGAGTGAATTTTAATGCAGCAGGTAAAAAAGGTTGTTCTAGCATATTCTGGAGGAGTTGATACAAGTGTCTGTATTCCATATTTAAAGAATGAATATGGAATCTCGGAAGTTGTCACTTTTGTTGCAGATCTTGGCCAAGGTGAAGATTTGGAAGCAATTAAAGAAAAAGCTTTAAAATCTGGCGCATCTGAAGCAATCATTGGTAATTTGGTAGATACTTTTGTAGAAAGATATGCTTTTCCAGCTATTAGAGCAAATGCACTATATTCAGAAAAATACCCATTATCTACAGCTTTGGCTAGACCTTTAATTGCTGAAAATCTTGTAAACATTGCAAGAGAATCTAAAGCAGATGCAGTTGCACATGGCTGTACTGGTAAAGGAAATGATCAAGTTAGATTTGATTTGGCTATTAATGCTTTAGGACCTGATTTACAAATAATTACTCCTGCAAGAGAGTGGAATATGAGTAGGGAAGAAGCAATATTGTATGGAGAAAAATTTGGTATTCCTGCTCCTGTATCGAAAAAATCACCATACTCAATTGATGTGAATCTTCTTGGTCGAAGTGTTGAGGCTGGTTTATTAGAAGATCCAATGCAGGAACCCCCTGAAGATATTTTTGCAATGACTTCGTCCATTGATAATGCACCTAATTCACCACAAGATATAGAAATTGTTTTTAAAAATGGCTTTCCAATTGGAATTGGAAATGAATTATTAAAGCCTGTGGAGATTATAAACAAAGCAAATCATCTTGCAGGAGCTCATGGCTTTGGAAGAATAGATATGATCGAAGATAGAGTTGTTGGTATTAAGAGTAGAGAGATTTATGAATCGCCTGGTCTTTTACTTTTAATCAAAGCACATAAAGAATTAGAGACAATAACCTTAAATCCAGATGTTATTGATTTCAAAGGAATAATTCAGAAAAAATGGGCTCAACTAGTTTATCAAGGTTTTTGGTTTGGTCCTTTAAAGAAATCTTTAGATGCGTTTATTGAATCTACCCAACAGTCGGTTAATGGAAGAGTAAAGATAAGATTACATAAGGGTAATGCGATTGTTATTGGAAGACTTTCTGAAGGTAATTCCCTTTATAGAGAAGATTTAGCGACTTATAGTCAAGATGATATCTTTAACCATAAGCAAGCTGAAGGATTTATTTATATGTGGGGTATGTCTAATAAAATATGGGCAGAATTAAATTCAAAAAATAAATAATTAATATTTAATTTTCACCGGTTTCTTTAATTTCAGAAGTTTCTTTTTCTGCAGCGGTAGCTTCAGTACTTGCTTTTGTTTCTTGTTCTATAGATTGATCTTTAGGTTTTTTGTTGTTTTTAGGATCATTATTATCATTGTCTGCCTTTTCTGTTTGTGAGGTATCTTTATTAGAAGATCTGGGAGTTGGTAAAGGACCCTCTTGTTTAACAGTCATATACCTTATGACATCTTCGCCTAACCTCATGGCCTTTTCAATTTTGAATATGTGTTGTCCATCACCTTGATGACTTAATTGGACGTAGATTCCTTCTCTATGTTTTGCTATTTGATATGCTAGTCTCCTTTTACCTCTCATTTGACTGTCAAGTATTTTTCCTCCAAACTCTTCTAATAGTTTATTGTATTTATCAATGTAATTAGTAACTTCCTCTTCCGCAATATCAGGGCGGAGGATGTACATAGTTTCATAATAAGTTTGTTGATCGGTCATGTTTTCAGACAAGGTCTTTGGCTCATAAGAAATTAAATGAGCGTCTGGTCATTATTTACCATACATTACGATGGTCAATTTATTTAAAAATTAATATTAGTTTTTTTCTAAAAATATTTTTTTAATGCATTACTCATAATTTCAAAAGGTACTTCTAAGCCATTAGTCCAAAACGATAGTGATTTTGCTCCCTGAGCAATAAGCATTTGTCTCCCATCTATTATTCTACATCCTTTTTTATCACAGTATTTTAATAATGGAGTTGGAGCTGGGTTGTAAATAAGATCGTATACTATTGTTTGAGAATTTAGCGATTTCCAAAATTCTTCTCCATAAGGTAATACATTATTTTCGCTATTTGACTTTGTTTTCATTCCTACTGGTGTTGTATTGACAATTAAATCTGTTTCTTCAATCAAATTATTAATTTGTCCATCACTATTTAGCAAACCTTTAATTTGGCTTTGATTTGCAAAATTTTTCATTAATTCATATAAAGATTTTTGATTTCTTGAAATTATTGTAACTTTTGAGAAGTTTAGATTTATTAGACCTTGTATTACAGATCTTGCTGCACCACCAGAGCCTAGCACTATTGCTTCCTTATTTATTAAATTCAGATTTTTTAAAGGGTATATAAATCCTTCAACATCAGTATTTGTTCCGCTCCATTTTTGATCAGAATTTTTCTTAAGAGTATTAATTGCTTTCAGTTTTTTTGCGACAGGAGAAACCTCATCGCAAAGATCAAATACTTTTTGTTTGTAGGGGATTGTAATATTTAATCCTTTGCAATTAATTTTTTCCAAAGAGTTGATTACTAGTTTTAGATCTTCATCTTTACAAGGGATTGCTATATAAATTAAATCTAACCCTAAATACTGAAAGGCTGCATTTTGCATAATTGGAGATAAAGAGTGATTTAGAGGATTGCCAATCAATGCAATAAATGATGTTTTACTTGTAATCATTTTTAAAATTTTTGAAAAAAATTGTAATCTGTTCGGGAACCACACCCCGTCTTTGAGTAACAATAATGACGCCGATGACCGATTATGGAGAATATTAAATATGAGAATTTACCCATGGGTAAGGTTGTTGGAATCGACTTAGGAACAACTAATAGTTGTGTTGCTGTTATGGAAGGTGGTAAACCTACTGTAATAGCAAATGCAGAGGGTTTCCGAACAACGCCCTCAGTTGTTGCATATACAAAAAATAAAGACCAGCTTGTTGGGCAGATTGCAAAAAGACAAGCTGTTATGAATCCTGAAAATACTTTTTACTCTACAAAGCGTTTTGTTGGTAGAAGGGTTGATGAAGTCAATGAAGAATCCAAAGAAGTAAGTTATTCAGTTCAAAAATCTGGTTCTAGTGTAAAATTAAAATGTCCTGTTTTAGATAAACAGTTCTCTCCAGAAGAAGTAAGTTCTCAAGTTTTAAGGAAATTAGCCGAAGATGCAGGAAAATATCTTGGTGAAAAAGTAACTCAGGCTGTAATAACTGTCCCTGCTTATTTTAATGATTCTCAAAGACAGGCTACAAAAGATGCAGGAAAAATTGCTGGTTTAGAAGTGCTTAGAATAGTTAATGAGCCTACTGCTGCTGCCTTGGCGTATGGTTTAGATAAAGAAAATGAAAAAATACTTGTTTTTGATCTTGGTGGAGGAACATTTGATGTGTCTGTGATTGAAGCAGGAGATGGTGTAACTGAGGTCCTCTCAACATCTGGTGATACTCATTTGGGTGGAGATGATTTTGATAAGTGTATTGTTGATCATTTAGCCAGTTCGTTTAAATCAAATGAGGGAATTGATCTTAGACAAGATAAGCAAGCCTTACAACGTTTAACTGAAGCTGCTGAAAAGGCTAAGATTGAGCTATCTAATGCCACACAAAGTGAAATAAATTTACCTTTTATAACAGCAACTCCTGAGGGACCTAAGCATCTTGATTTGAATTTAACTCGTGCAAAATTTGAAGAATTGGCCGCTTCTCTAATTGATAGATGTAGGACTCCTGTAGAACAAGCTATTAATGATGCAAAAGTTTCTACAAGCGAAATTGATGAGGTTGTAATGGTGGGAGGTTCATCAAGAATCCCAGCAGTATTAGATTTAGTGAAAAAAATAATTGGTAAAGAACCTAATCAAACTGTAAACCCAGATGAAGTTGTAGCTGTTGGAGCTGCTATCCAGGGAGGAGTTCTAGCTGGAGAAGTTAAAGATATTTTGTTGCTTGATGTGACGCCACTTTCTCTTGGAGTAGAGACTTTGGGAGGAGTAATGACGAAAATGATTAATAGAAATACAACAGTCCCAACCAAAAAATCTGAAACTTATTCAACAGCTGTTGATGGCCAAACGAATGTAGAAATTCATGTCTTACAGGGTGAAAGAGAGATGGCATCTGATAACAAAAGCTTAGGTACTTTTAGATTGGATGGTATACCTTCTGCCCCAAGAGGGGTCCCTCAAATTGAAGTTACATTTGATATTGATGCAAATGGTATTTTAAGCGTTACTGCAAAAGATAAAGGAAGTGGAAAAGAACAAAGTATTTCTATAACTGGTGCGTCTACTCTATCTGATAATGAAGTTGACAAAATGGTTAAGGATGCAGAATCAAATGCATCTGCAGATAAAGAAAAGAGGGAAAAGATAGATCTTAAGAACCAAGCTGAGACTCTTGTTTATCAGACAGAAAAGCAACTTGGTGAATTAGGTGACAAGATTGATGCTGATGCAAAGTCTAAAGTCGAAGAGAAAAGTAAGGCTTTAAAAGAAGCAACATCTAAAGAAGATTATGAATCGATGAAAAAGCTGTTAGAAGAACTTCAGCAAGAACTTTATGCAGTTGGTTCTTCTGTATATCAGCAACCTGGTAATCAGCCTCCTGCCCCAGGTGCTCCTGATCAGAATGAACCTAATGACAAAGGAGGAGACGACGTTATTGATGCAGATTTTACTGAGACAAAGGAAGATTAAAGAAAGTATTTTTTCAGTTCACTAGCAACCCAATTAGAGCATGTAGGGGCTAGTAAAAATCCATTTTTATAAAACCCTGTACACAAAATCAACCCATCTTCTAAATTTTTCTGAATTGGGGATGGCTCTCCTTCTGGGCGAGATCTTATACCAAACCATTTTCTATTAATTTTATCTTTACTCAGCCATAGAGGTTTGTTTTCTAGAAAATCAGTCAGTTTTTCAAAGACATTATCGTCTGGTTTGTCATGATATTCATCTGTAGAACCAATAACAATTTTATTTTTACTGAATGGCAGAATGTTTTTACCATTAATGTTGAAATGCTTTGGTAGGGATAAAAAATCTACTTCTTTTTCGTCTATGCAAATTTCTATAGCTTGACCTAAAACTGGTTTTAATTTGACTTTGTGAGGCTTGTGGCCTATTAAGTTAAGGGCATTGAGAGAATTGCATAAGATAATTGCGTCAGTTTTTATTTCATTATTGTTTCTTGAGGTCGCAATCCACTGTTTATGTAATCTTTTAATTTTTATTATTTCATCTTTTAAAAGATTTATTTTTTTATTTTTTAGGTAAATATTTAATGTCTCTAATAATGATAGAGGATCTATTCTTCCATCTTTATGCGAAATGATTCCTTTTAAATTTTTTGTTTTGAAAGTCTTATTGATATTCTTAATAACAAATGAGTCATTTTCTAAAATTTCAAGTCCTTGGTTGGTATTTTCGTTAACAAATTTCTTTAACTTTTCAAAAGTTGCATCATTTGTCGTTAACTTTATTAATGGTTTTTCTATATGTAATTCTGTATTGAATTTTTGCAATAATTTGATCCATTTTGGCCATAATTCAATGCTTTGTTTTCTAAGTAGCCAACTTCTACCATTTCTTTTTTGATACATATTCCCCATTAGAATTCCTAAGGCAGCACTACTACTGTTTTGATCTACAACTGGATCTGCAATTGTTATTTGATAACCTAGTTGAGAAAGTTCTATTGCGTTAAATTTTCCTATGATGCCAGCACCTACAATAAGTATGTGTGGTTTTTGGAAATTTTCTTTTAATCTTTTCATTGATATATTAGAAGTACTTACTTATTTGATTAAATAATTAAATTTTTCTTTGGAACATCCCTCAATTATATTCAAAATTGTTTGTCCTGATCGTCCTGGTCTTGTAAGTAAACTTACAAGTTGGATATCAAATTATGGAGGCAATATCAAGCACTCAGATCATCATACAGATCAAGATGCAGGATTATTTCTTAGTAGGATTGAATGGAATAGTATCGATTCAACAATTAATAGAAAGGAGATTTATGATAAATTTCAAAAAATTGCAGTTGATATAAATGGAAAATTTAATATTAATTATTCAGATGAGATTCCTAATGTTGCTATTTTTGTTAGCAAACAAAATCATTGTTTAATTGATTTACTTTGGAGGGTAAGAAATGGTGAACTGAAAATGAATGTCCCACTAATAATTTCTAATCATCCTGATCTTGAAAGTATTGCGAAAGACTTTAATTCACAATTTGTTTATGTTGATACTGTTAATTTTTCAAAATCGGATGTTGAAGATCAGATTTTAAAATTGTTAGAACAATTTAATATCAATCTTGTTGTACTAGCGAAATATATGCAAATTTTGAGTGACTCTTTTTTGCAAAAGTTTTCGTCAATAATAAATATCCATCATTCTTTCTTACCTGCTTTCAAGGGGGCTCAACCATATCATCGAGCATGGAATAGGGGAGTTAAATTAATTGGTGCAACAGCACATTATGTCACTCAAGATCTAGATGAGGGTCCGATTATAGAACAATGTACTGTTAATGTAAGTCATAGAGATGAAGTTGATGATTTGATTAGAAAAGGAAGGGACATTGAAAGAGTTGCTTTGGCAAGAGCTGTTAGATTACATTTAAATCACCAGGTTTTTGTTTATAACAGCAAAACTGCTGTTTTTGATTGAGAAAAAAATTCTTAATTCTCTAATTCAAGCTGAATTTGTCTTTCATATATAGATTCTTCATTAAAGGCTCTTGCAACTAAAAAACTTGTAATACAAGTAATAAGAACAGGTTTCATTATTAATAAATTTTTTGTTAATGCAAAAGCTAAAAACATTGCCGTGATAGGTGTTCGTGAACATCCTGCGACGAAGGCGCCCATGCCTGCAAAAATATAAGTGCTTATCGCTGTTTCAGGAATCCAGCTCGAGCTTCCTAAAATTAATCCTATAGCTCCTCCCAAAATAAGCATTGGATAAAATAACCCTCCAGGTGCTCCTGAAGCAGCAGCTAACCCACTAGTAATAAAAAGAACAAAAACAGTTATAATTGGCAGTTTTATATCAATGTCAGATTGAGTCACAATAATTGTTTTTAGATTATCAAGATAATGAAATTCATCCCCTAAAATGGAATAAATGCTTCCAAGGATAAATCCACATATACTCATCTTTAAAACAAATTTATTTTTATATAATCTCTTTCCAAAATTTTGCATCATTAATATATATTTGCTATAAAGTTCGGCAATAATTCCAATAAATCCACCTAATAAAATTAAACGTATAAAGTCAAGACCAGAAAATAAAAATTCAATTTTATAAGTCGGTTCGTCAATACCCCCCTGAAGAAAAATTGCTGAAGAGTCGGCAATAAACGTTGTGATTATTACTAACAGTAAAATTACTGGTCTAGCTGAATTTAATAATTCTTCAATTGCATATACAAATCCCCCAAGTGGTGCGCTAAATACAGCAGCAATACCTGCACCACCTCCCGCCGCAACAATCACCCTTCTAAAGGCTACTGGTGCTCTAAGCCATTTCGCCATTTGCCAAGCCACAGATCCTCCCATTTGAACCGACGGGCCTTCTGGGCCTAAAGGGAAGCCGCTCCCAATCGCTATTATTCCAGAAAGTAGTTTTATTAATCCAACTTTTAAATTCATTGGAACTTGTTTATGCCTTAAAAACCCCATGATTTGACTCACACCAGATCCTTTGGCGGCTGGTGCAAAGTTTTTTATTAAAAAGCCTGATATTCCTCCACCAACTAATCCAAATAAAGGTAATACAATAAAAGGTGGGTATTTATCTAGAAGATTCAGCCTCCAGTTATTGATAAAGTAGATACCAGTTTTGAATGATACGCTTGTTATTGATGCTCCTAATCCTGTCAATAGGAGTGCAATTACAACTACAAACCATCTCTGCTTAAGTAATTTTTTTATACTTTTTGCGGATTCATTTCCTGTTTTTTGAATATTTTCTTTTAAGAAATTCCCCATATTCTATTTTTCATTTTGACAAACTAAAGTTTTGTATTTCGTCAAATTGAAGATAACGATAAAGTTCATCTGAATATGGATTTATTTTATTTTTAGTAATATCCTGATATTCGTCTGCTTCAGGGATTTTCCCAAGAAGGGCACAAACTGCTGCTAATTCAGCACTCCCTAAAAATACTTGCGCATTTTTGCCAAGCCTATTATCAAAATTTCTTGTACTCGTAGAGAATACGACTGATCCTTCATCTACTCTGGCTTGATTTCCCATGCATAGAGAACAGCCAGGTAACTCTAATCTTGCACCACAATTTTCAAATATTTCATAGTAACCTTCATTTTTTAGAGTTTCCTCATCCATCTTTGTAGGGGGACAAATCCATAGTTTTGCTTTTAAATTTTTCACACCTTCAAGAACTTTTGCGGCGGCCCTGTAGTGACCAATGTTTGTCATACAAGAACCTATAAAAACTTCATCAATATGTGTATTTGCAACATCAGCAATTTCCTTCACATTATCTGGATCATTGGGGCAAGCAATTATAGGTTCTGTAACTTGTGATAAGTCAATTTCAATTATTTCTTCGTAACTGGCATTCTGATCAGGCTGAATTAATTCAGGTTTCTTTAACCAATTCTTCATATCATTAATTCTTCTTGATATTGACTTTGAATCTTCATAATTGCTCTCAATCATTTTTTCTAGAAGGCAAATATTACTTCTTATATATTCTTGAACAGTTTCCTTAGATAAAAGTATTGTGCTGCCGGAACATGAGCGTTCAGCAGTCGCATCAGTTAGCTCAAAAGCCTGTTCAAGTTTTAAGTTAGGTAATCCTTCAATTTCCATAATTTTCCCGTTAAATATATTTTTTTTATTTGCTTTCTCAACAGTCAAAAGTCCTTTTTTAATTGCGAATAGGGGGATTGCATTTACTAAATCTCGCAATGTAATGCCTGGTAATAAATCTCCCTTAAATTTTACGAGTACAGATTCTGGCATGTTTAATGGCATTGATCCTATTGCAGCAGCAAAGGCAACAATCCCCGATCCTCCAGGGAATGAAACCCCAAGAGGGAATCTTGTATGACTATCTCCACCTGTACCAACGGTATCAGGGAGGAGCATTCTGTTAAGCCAGCTATGAATTATGCCGTCTCCAGGTTTTAGAGCCACTCCACCTCTTTGAGATATAAAGTCTGGTAATTCTTTGTGTGTAATCAAATCTACTGGTTTAGGATATGCAGCTGTGTGACAAAAACTTTGCATAACTAAATCTGCAGTGAATCCTAAACAAGCTAGTTCTTTAAGTTCATCCCTAGTCATTGGTCCAGTAGTATCTTGACTACCTACTGTTGTCATAATTGGTTCACAGGTCATTCCAGGCCGAATCCCCTTTAATCCACATGCTTTACCTACTATTTTTTGTGCTTGAGTAAAGCCAGAATTGATTTCTTTTGGATTTTCTGGTCGGATAAATATTTCACTAGGTTGATAATTTAATTTATTTCTAATTTTGTCTGTGAGTGATCTTCCAATCATTAGATTAATTCTTCCACCAGCTTGAATTTCATCAGTAATAGTTGATGGACACAAGTCGAATTTACTGATTATCACTTCAGTGTTGGTGTCTTTTTCAATTTTTTTAATAACGCCTTCATAAGGAAATATTTTTACTAAATCACCTGTTTTCATATGAGAGACATTAGCCTCTATTGGTAGTGCTCCTGAATCTTGAGCGGTATTAAAGAAAATAGGAGCTATTTTGCCACCAATTATTATTCCTCCAGTTTTTTTATTCGGGACAAAAGGGATATCTTCGCCAATATGCCATATCAGTGAATTTATAGCTGATTTCCTTGAACTTCCTGTTCCGACTACATCTCCAACATAAGCAATTTGTATCTCTTGTTTTTTGAGATTATTAAGAATTTCTAATCCATCTTTCTTTTTAAATTCGAGCATAGCCAATGCGTGCATTGGTATATCTGGACGTGTTGTTGCGTGAACAGCAGGAGATAAGTCATCTGTATTTGTCTCACCATCAATTTTGAATACTAGACAAGTAATTTCTTTCTGGAGAACTTTTTTACTTTTGAACCATTCTGCATTTGCCCAACTATTTACTACCTCTTTTGCATAAATATTATTATGAGATAATTCATAAATATCATTCGCTGAATCGTACACAAGAATAATATTTTTTAAAACCTCTGCTGATTTTTTAGCTAGTAAACTATTTTCTCCTTTAAGTATTTCAACCAGAGAATTAACATTATATCCTCCTATCATGGTACCCAGTATTTCAATTGCTTTTTCAGGTTTAATGTATCTGGAGTGTTTTTCACCATGGGCAATAGCGTTAAGCCAGCTTGCTTTTACATATGCCGCTTCATCAACTCCTGGTGGTACTCTATTTATTAGTAAATCCAGTAAGTATGAGCTATCGAAATTATTATCTCGTTCCAATAATTCAGTAACGCAATTTGTTTGCTCTGCATTTAGCGGTAAAGGAGGTATACCTTTAGTAGCTCTTTCATCTACGTGATCTGCATAATCTTTGAGCAATGTTTCCAAATTCTTCATGAGTAAGGTGTAATGCCTAATCTATTGTTATTTTTAATATTGATAAGGAGAGTATTCATAAATGCTTTTTAAAATATTCAAACTTCTTAATTAATCAATGACGACATCATCAAATAATCCAGCTTTAGAAAAGACATCAGATTTACATGTTGTTGAAACACGTCCATTAATACCTCCAAGCAGATTACATAATGATATACCTTTAGATCACAACTCTGCTACTACAGTATCTAAAACTAGAAGATCGATACAAAATATTTTGCATAATAATAGTTCGAAACTTTTAGTCATTGTTGGTCCATGCTCAATTCATGATCTAGAAGCAGCTAAGGAATATTCAAAATATATTCAAACTTTTAGAGAGATCTATAAAGATAAATTAGAAATAGTCATGAGAGTATATTTTGAGAAACCAAGGACAACTGTTGGTTGGAAGGGACTTATAAATGACCCTCATTTAGATGATTCTTATGATATTAATACTGGATTAAGAAGAGCAAGAAGTTTGCTTTCATATCTGGCAACTCGAGGAATACCTTCTGCTACAGAATTACTAGATCCAATTGTTCCTCAATATATTGCTGATTTGATTAGTTGGACAGCCATAGGTGCAAGGACGACTGAGAGTCAAACTCATAGGGAGATGGCTTCAGGATTATCAATGCCTATTGGCTTTAAAAATGGAACGGATGGTTCTTTTAAAACTGCAATTAATGCCATGCAGTCAGCTTCAAAATCTCATCATTTCTTGGGAGTAAATGGTAATGGTATGGCTTCAATTGTTAATACCACAGGCAATCCAGATGGCCATATAGTTTTGAGAGGGGGTTCACAAGGACCCAATTTTGATAGTCAACATGTTCATAGAATTTCTTCTGAATTAAAGCAATGTAATCTTCCTCATAAAGTTATGATTGATTGTAGTCATGGAAATTCAAATAAAGATTTCCGAAAGCAATCGGAGGTACTTAAAAATGTTGCGACTCAAATAGGTAATGGAGAAAAAAATATTTTAGGTGTTATGCTTGAAAGCCATCTAAAAGAGGGAAATCAAAAACTTTTAAAAAGAGAAGATCTTGAATTTGGTAGAAGTATTACAGATGCATGTATTGATATAGAAACAACAAAAGAGTTACTTGCGATTTTATACGATTCTATTTTTTAGTTTATATTAGTCACTAAAATATTGAAACTAATTCCTCCAGCAATAGGAACTAAAAAATTATCTATTCCTATTACACTAAATTGTTCAAGTGCAGTAGCAATAAAAGCAATCATTAAAAAAGTTATATTAAAATTATTTTGTTGTATATAGCCTAAGGAAGAAACTACTATAAAACTTGTT
>Ga0208749_1000082_pt1 | contig 22512 bp, 18 predicted proteins | sample Knorr_S15_td_DCM_FD_185601 | JGI IMG/M metagenome (GOLD analysis project Ga0208749, IMG submission 185601) | Marine microbial communities from Southern Atlantic Ocean transect - Knorr_S15_td_DCM_ad_63m_LV_B (SPAdes) (version 2) | ecosystem: Environmental > Aquatic > Marine > Oceanic | place... | reverse complement strand
ACCCAATGACAATCAAAAGAGAACAAAATATTCAAAATCAAACCTTGCTTGGATTTATCTCAACAAACCCGAGTGTGAAGTTCTTGAGAATAACAAGAGGTTTATGAAGGATCTCAAAAGGTACTATAGAGATATTGATGACTTGATTAAAGATATATAACCTAAGTTACAAAGATCGCACGATATATGAAAAAAAGCATGGAAATAAATCAGCTATTAATTAAACACTTACAAACTGTATTTCCATGGGACAATTTCTCAAATGACTCAAACACCCAGAGTGACGAACGGAATTACATTAAAATTGTGTCAGATGTCATTCGAAAAATGGGAGGTAAAATTGGATCTTTTGCGCCATCTCAGCAGTCAAAGGATATTCGAAACGTTATATTTCCAAATGTACCTCATCCAATGACTTACGAGTGTAAGAAAAGTAAAGGAGTCTTCATACTGAACGATACTATACCCACTGCAGATGATGACTACTATTATATTTTCATAAATACGAAAAATAGGATAATATCTATCAAGCATAGTAGTGAATTAGTTGGACAAGAGAAAGATCCGGGTGATTGTATTCTCAAAGAACGATTAAAGACGCTATATGAAGATACAATGAAACAGATAGAAAAAGCCGTAAATGATGGTCATATTTCATATCACGAATATGGACAGTTTTTTAAGAGACCAGTGTCATTTCCAAATGGCCTCAAGTCAAGACCACGTCCAAACTGGTCTATTAAAATTTAAGACTTCTTACGATATCTTCAACCAGTTTTGGTGGGATTGAGTTACCAATTTGTACAATTTGTTCTTTTAAATTCCCCACGAGTTTGTAGTCCGCAGGGAATCCCTGTATTTGTTGTAATTCGCATACAGTAAAAGGTCTCAGATAATAATCATCACCCGTTTTTAAAGCAACATATAATCTCGGTTGATGATCATATGTACATATGATAGTTTTACTTGGCTTCGTGATATCAACAATTTCACAATGAATCGGTGATATTCTCTTACCGAACGAGAACTGATACTCACTCACATGCTTATCCTTCCATATGACACCCCGCACCTTCTCTTGTGAGATGAGATATGGATGAACTTTTCCAATTGGCTCACCTTCTCCTACTAATATACTCTCTTCACTCACACCGGCTTCATGTATAAGTTCTTTTGGAACTTGTAGAGCCCCTTCCATATCAAACCTGAGAATGTCCTTTAATCCCACTTCATTGTTAGATGGTTCTGGAAATTCAAATGTAAAATCTGCGTCGCGAGAACCCACAATAAAAAGACGCTCCCTCTTTTGTGGAACGCCGTGTTCGTGCGCCTTCAAAACTTTATAATGACATGTGTATCCAACATCATTAAACGCCTTTACAATAATATCAATGAAGTTTTCACCGTTGGATGTCTTACGAGTTAAGAGACCTTTCACATTTTCACCGATTATGTATTTAGGTTTAATTATACTCGCGGCTCTTACAAATTGGAGGTACAATTGACCTCTCATGTCATCTGGATTTTTCTTACCAGCATTTGAGAAACTCTGACACGGAAATCCACCAAATATTATATCAATTTTACCAGATAATTTTTCAAAATCTTCATCTGTTATTTTATTTATATCACCACCAATCAATTTTGAATTCTTAAAATTTAGTTCATGTGTTTCCTGAAATTTAGTTTTCAATTCGGAATATGCCACTACATCAATACCAGCGTTTGTCATACCAAGTGTATCTCCACCGCACCCAGAGAAAAGGGATAGGGCTGTTGGTGTATACATGTTAAAATTACAACCCACCTTTTTAAACTCATTTAAGGATTTAGGGGAACTAATAGTTAGAATAGAATGCAGAAAGATGTCTTGGACCACGGATTTGTACGACTGGTTGATCACATGCCGCAACAAGATTTGGACACCTCAATCGTCCAGGCCGCAAGAGTCTCATATGGAGACGGAACAAAGACTTCCCGAGGAGACAGAGGACTCCTCAGATACCTGCTTCGCCACTGGCACACGACGCCTTTCGAGATGGTGGAATTCAAGTTCCATATCAAAATGCCCCTCTACATCGCCCGTCAACATTTTCGACATCGAACAGCCTCAGTCAATGAACTATCCGCCCGCTACTCCGTCGTACCGAAACAGTACTACAACCCGGGGATTTTAAGGGGCCAGTCTAAAGTAAATAACCAGGGATCTGAGGGCGTTGTTGAAATTGACGAGGAAAAAACCGACCAGATTAACAATCACTTAGAACATTCTTTTGATTTGTACGAGAACCTATTAGAAACGGGGGTGTGTCGGGAGCAGGCAAGGGGCAATCTCCCACAATGTACATACACTGAATTCTATTGGAAGATCAATCTCCATAATTTGATGCACTACCTCCACCTTCGTATGGATGACCACGCTCAAAAGGAGATCAGGGAATATGCAAATGCCATTTATGACCTTGTACAACCTCTCACCCCGATTACAATGGAAGCTTTCAAAGATTTCAGAGTAAACGCAATACATCTCACCGGTCCGGAAATTGAAGCTATCGCCAATGGTACACCTATTGCGAGTCCAGGGGAGAGACGAGAGTTTGAGGAAAAATTGAAGCTCCTAAACTTAAAAAATAAATGTCCTTAGACTGTAAAAGCGAGATGTTTTCAATTACGAGTTCCACTACTTTTGCGTCAAATACCAAGCGTTTGAGAAAGTTTGGTAAGAAGATGAAGAAGCAAAATGACGCGGACGTGGGTAAGATCCGAGAAAAGTTGTCGGATATTAGCCGCGATGAGCAGCGTCGTGTCAAGGATATATTTAAGAAGCACCAAGAGTTTTTCAAGCGCCCCGAGAAAAAGGAAGAAGTTTCTATAGATTTTTATGAGAATTAAATGTAATCCATAAAGTACACAGAACAAATACCGTTCCCAATTGCGTATCGTTAAACTCGAGCGCCATTAGAGCACTCAATACACTATACTGAATCGAGCGTATTTCCTGCCTCGTTTTATACAATGAACTTTTCATGGCTACTTTGGATTTCTCCAGGCCCAAAATAGCCGTACTTATATTTCGTATTTTCGTGGGCATTTCTACTGTCTTCGCAATAGTATCCTGAATATCAATTGATTCGACAAATTGCTGTGCTAACATTGGTTCCAGGTATGTAAGATAGTTAAAATCCGGATCTAATTGAAGACATATCCCCTCTATAAGAGAGAAAGATTTTGCTAAATATACAAAACTGGTTGGCACCATGAATGGTTTTTCCATGGCGAGTTTCGCCGCTACTTCGTCATTTATTATATTTGAGCCATCAAGGGTTTCAAGATAAGTCAAAACTGTGTCAAAAAAAGTTTCAATGTCCGAAAGATCGGAATTCATTGGTATGATAATATTCAAATCCACGAGAATCTGAACAATCCCCTTTGTGTCTTTATTTATTATACATATAAAGATCTCCTGGAAACCTTTACGAAGTTCTTCAGATAGGTATATCATGAGCCCAAAGTCGTAGAACACCAACTTGCCATTCGACGAAAATCCCAAATTACCAGGATGTGGGTCAGCATGAAAAAGACACTTATCCATAGTCTGGATCACATATGAATTGATGAGGGCTTCGCATATCTTTTTTTTATTTATACTTGGATCTGTGAGTTCTATTAATTTTTCGGATTCAACATACTCCATTACGATAATATCATCCGTGCATAGTTTCTTATATACTTTTGGGACTTTAACCCATTTTACACCTTTCATACTTTTTCTAAATTGTATAGCATTGTCAATTTCCTGTTTATAATTGGTTTCTCCCAAAAGATAATTAATAGATTCATTGAGTACAAACTCTGAACTATTCCCAGTTTCAACCCCCACTTTTTCTAAAAAACGCACAATCTCACGGACATTATCTGTATCTTCCCTGATAGTCTCGTAAATATCCGGTCTTTTAACTTTGACAATAACATCTTTTCCATTTTTTAAAGTTGCTCTGTGAACCTGCCCAATGCTCGCGGACTTGAATGGTATTGGTTCAAATTCATTAAAATAATCTAAATTTACAACATTTTGTACAACATCATATTCCACCGGAGGTACATTGTCTTGTAGTGATTCCAACTCTCTTGTAAACTCGGGAGGATATAGATCTGCTCTCGTTGAGGCAATCTGCCCCAGTTTTACGAAAGTTGGACCAAGTTCCAGGAGTTCACCCCTTGTCCATGACCCAAGCTCAGACTTATCCTTTACAGTTCTACTCTTCCATATGAATTTGGCTGCAAATTTCCAGGTCTTGACCTTCTGTGATGGGGGTGATTTTAGTGGTCTATGATGAGTCATGCGAAACATCGCATCTTACTATATCACCAGAAAAATTTATCTTGTTTTATTGTAAATGAAAAAGTTCTCCAGTTTCCTCGGACCACTCAGTCACCCAACAGAATCTCTTATCAAGGCTCAGCCCGTTGTCTTCACTTTGATAATCTTGTATCAAGGTCTATTTTCGGGTAATGCTATCAAAATTCCAAAAAATCTTAAGTCCGCTTTCAACAACAAAACTTTCCGTTTCATCTCTGTCATGATGATCGCTTTGAGTGCTACTCAAGATATTGAGTATGCTCTCATTTCCACTGTGATTTTCTTGGCTGTGATGTACGCCCTTAAGACACCAGAAGAACGTGAAGAGACAGGATTGATCTAAAAAATATATCAACTAAAAGTAGAATGAAGATTCACATTATTGGAGCCGGTCCAACGGGCATGTCCCTCGCATGGGAAATACTCAGATCGGGAAATCATGATATTACTATATATGATAGAAAGGTGTCATCCGGTGGTGCCTGGTGGGAACCTGAGGACGGTACAAGAGATATTCACGCACATAAAATGGCGTTCGATAAAGCGTATGTGAATACTCAAAACTTATTCAGTGAAATGGGGATTAATTGGAATGATATTTTTGAACCATCCGATAAAGATCACTACAATTTTGTTTTAAAATCTCTAAAGTTAAAGGACTATGGCGCACTCACATCCCTTGCCGTGAGGGTGCTCACTCAACCTAAAAAATATAAGAGTGTGACCCTCAAGGAAGCTCTCGGGGAAATCACTGAAGGTGGTCAGGCCATTCTTGAACATCTCCCACTCATAATGGATGGCGTCACATGGGATGTTATGTCTGCCTATGAATTTGTGAAGAGTTTTGATCATGTGGCTCTCTCAAAACAATACACCCAAAAAGTGTCTGGTAGAGTCATGGCGGATGGAATGCAGGGGGCACTCGAAAAGGTGGGTGTAAATTTTCAATTTGGCAAAGAACTCAAGGAGGTTGAATATCTTTCCGATGGATTTAAAGCTGTATTTGGGGATGAAACACAAATTGATGATGGAATGCTTTTTCTTTGTCTCGATAATAGCCCAGCCCTAAAGTTCCTCGGAGACAATTGGGGTCCAGACGCAGAGAAGAAGGTTCGAGAAAGTACATATGGATGTATAACCGTTCTCTTCGACTTTGATGAACCCGTAGAGTTAGGAGATGAACTTGAAATGGCAGCTTCAACGAGGTGGAATCTTCAACCCACTGTCCTCGCGGATGGTCATACAGTTTCATGTGTCATATGTGACCTCACGGAGGAAATCCTCACAACACCACCAGAAGAGTTGAGAGTCAGGGTTCTGGAGAAGTTGGATGTCCCCCTACCCAAACAAATCAGAATTGGTTGGGGTGCCGATTGGGATGGTGAACGATGGCAATTTTCTCAATCATCCGGAGTTCTCAGCCTCCACGGCCAGCTTCCATTTTGGGGTGAGTGTCCAAGTGTTGCGATGTGTGGTATGATGTCTCCTCGTAATACACCATATTCAAGTATTGAAGCGGCTGTAGAAGTATCTCGTAGCCTCAGTCACATGTGCTTTGGAACACGGGAACCAATGAATCCACTCCTCCTTACCCAAGTGATATCAATCACTCTCTTGGTACTTATAGTTTTAATTCTTATTTATCGTAATAGAAACCAATGAAGTTTCTAACGACCGTACATACACCCATGTATGACCACAACGACAAAAAGTATATCCGTTTGGTCATTCCTGAAAATTATATTGAAGTTGTCCGAAGAAGTCATATAAACAAATCCAGATTTATTAAAAATTCTCACGTTGATAACCCCCTCGATGGTAATGTCCTTACCGTAAAAGTTCCATTCCGTTATAGGAGAGTGATGTGCGATGTCCGAGGACAACCTGTTCAGTCTCTTATAAAGGGGTGTGAAGTTGAAGTTGATATAGAATTCATGGGTGTTTGGAACACCGGAAATTATAGCGGTTATAGTTGGAAGATTACATCAATTACTTCTTCGCATCACTAACATCTTCTTCTTCCTTTTTCTTGGGGATATCAATCTTGGTGAATCCCAATTCTTTTAAACTCGCAAATGCACGAAGCATACCCTGAAGACGATAAAGTTCTTGGTAACCTTCCTCAAGCGCGCGCTCGAGCTGTTTGACGTTCTCCTCAACATCAACCTGATTAGGGGCACTTTGATCCATTTTTATACTTATATAAAGTTACTATTCTTTAATACATTAAATGTTGACGCGAACTGGATATCTCATTACCGGCGTACCAGTGACTGAAATTAAAAAGGAACTTACGGTAAGACCCATAGTCAATGGCGATTATGGATTTCCTCCTCCGCCTTTTAAGGTTTTCCGAACGGCTAAGAATGGAGTGTGCGTTCCAAGATTCTACGGAGTTGATCGGGTTGGAAAGCCACGGGAGGACCGGCGCCCTGAACCAGCAAGGTCTACAGCCAAATTTGTTGGACAGTTACGAGATGCAACTCACCAGAATGAGGCCCTCGCTGCAGCCATTAAGGCTGGTCACGGAGTTCTCTCACTCCCATGTGGGTATGGCAAAACCACCGTCTCCCTGGCAATAGCCTGTAAATTGGGGTATCGCACGATGATTGTGGTTCATAAACAGTTCCTGGCGGATCAATGGAAGGAGCGAATTCAACAGTTTTGCCCGGGTGCCACGATAGGTATCGTTCAACAAGACAAAAAGGAGATTGACTGTGACTTTGTAATAGCTATGCTCCAATCACTCTCTCTCAAGGAATACTCGTTCAGTGATTTTGATTCTATAGGGACCCTCATAGTTGATGAAGCCCATCATATATGTGCTAAGGTGTTCAGTCAATCTCTTTTCAAAATGTGCCCCAGGCACATCTTTGGACTTTCAGCAACACCGGAAAGAAAGGATGGTCTCACAAAGGTTCTCCATTGGTTCATGGGCCCCACATTCTTTGCCGTTGAACGGAAGAATCAGGGTCAAGTTGAAGTATTTAACATTACATACGAATCATTCAATTATAGGAACCCACCACCCTCAACAAGATTTGGTAAAGTATCCATGCCAAATATGATTACGGAAATTGTAGAAGATAGAAAAAGAAATCAGATGCTTGTGGAATTGATCAAGAGGGCTTCAGCCGGTACAAGACAGCTTCTTGTTCTCAGTGACAGACGCCTACACTGTGAAATGCTCCATCAATGTTTTCCCAAAAACTCGGGTCTCTACATGGGTGGAATGAAGGAAGTGGACCTCCAGGCTTCTTCCAAGAAGAAGATCATATTTGCAACTTTCTCACAAGCTCATGAAGGATTGGATATACCAACTCTAGATACAGTTATATTGGCGTCACCCAAATCCGATATAACACAGAGTATAGGTCGTATAATGAGAGAAACTAAGGGTAAGAAGAATAATCCGCATATTTATGATATTCATGATCCCTGGTCACTCTTCACAGCTATGTTTTACAAGAGAATGAAAGTGTATCGCCAAGGTGGGTTTAAAATTCACGGTAAAGTTTCCGAGGAAGATAAGAAAGACTTCCCTCAGGGAAAGCCTCTGTTTTTATAATCTAAACACTAATTAAATGTCTGGTGCATTGATTCAACTCGTCTCAAAGGGTGCACAAGATATGTATATAAACAGTGAAGAGGGTCATTCTTTCTTTCGTATGAAATTTACAAGACATACGAATTTTTCACAGGCTCCAAAACTGATTAAAACGGTTACCGATAAAGACCCAGTTTTTACCGTACCAGTTTTAGGAGATCTTGTAAATTGTCTCTGGTTTGAGGGTCTCGAAAAGAATTCCAATGTTTCTTCAAATCTCCTATACAATTCAACAATAGACCTATATATAGGTGGACAAAAAATAGACTCTCAGCATTATGATTACTACGCGGACATCTGGCCAAACTATCTTGCCGAGACCTGGACAAAGCAAGACGAACTCACAAACAAAACAAGTACGTCAAACCGAAACTTTCAACCTCTTCATTTTTTCTTTTGTGACCACGGGGCATTTTTACCACTTGTATCACTCGCACATCATCAGGTTGAAGTGAGGATCAATTTCGATGAAACAAGTCTCACAGGTTATGGGCTAGGACAGAAACGAATCAATGTATATGGGAATTATATATATCTGGACAAGGAGGAGAGAGAATCTCTCGTAAAGAGGCAGTTGGATTTTGTCATTACCCAAACACAAAAAATCGATTACCCCGTTTCAAATGTGTTTGATAATACTATTCAAACCGCGGGTGGGTACAATGACCTTGATATTGGAGCATTTAATCATCCCATAAAATCTATATTTTTTGGAATGTCAGCCACAAATGTCGATCCAACAAATGACCGTTTTACCTTTAAAAATGCAGATATACAAGTAAATGGTACGGCTTTATTAGAAAATATGTCACCAACATACTTCCATACAATTCAAAACTATTACAAATCAAAATACGGTAAGATAGATTTTAGGGTTGATACAGAAGATCTCATGTATACAAGATATTTTGCATACCACTTTGGTTTAAATGTATCAGACTATAACCCATCGGGTACATGCAATTTCAGTAGACTTGATAATGCAAAACTCGTACTTCGTGGGGTCGAGAAAGGTGTCTTTAGAGCTGATGATAATGAAATGTCAGTTTTTGCCGTAAACTATAACGTCCTCAGGATCAAAGATGGTTTGGCTGGAATTTTATTCGGGAACTAAAGTATAAATGGGCAGAACCGCAAGATTCGAACAGATTTATGTTGCCAATCTGGATGCTGAACCCGTTGAAGAAGAAACTCTTACAGGAGTAAAGAGTATATTGACAAGAGAAGTTGAAGCAAATGAACTTCTACTTGTCGTAGATCCCGAAAGTGGTGTGAAGGGACGCCTTGGTGTATCAAATTCAGCACCATCAAAGTCTATATCAGTATCTGATAAACTCTACATTGACGAAAGCGCTGCGCACGTGATTGACTTGAAAACTCGTGGTCGAGCATCACGTTGGTTTGTTGACGATCAAATATCGATTGGTACGACAAATCCAACAAATGCATTTCAAATTGATTCAGATGGAACAACTAAAGTGACTGTCGATTTAACTGGTCGTGATCTTATGACAGTCAATGGTAACCTGGTTGCGAGTAATCTAATTCTAGCAGATAGATTTACAACATCCGGTTCAAATCTTGTTATTCAAGAGATAGACTCAAATGTTCTGTCTATTACGGGTGGAGTTTTGGGGTCAAATATATTTGCTGGTAGCAATGTCGGTCTGTTTGATCAGGGTTCGAATGTTATGATTTTAACCGGCAATACATATCAAGAGGGCTATCTAAATCTTGTTGGTAATATCGCTGTAACTGGAAACATCACAATTACAGAAACTGCGAGTTACATTGCCACACAGGATTTGCGTGTCAGTAATGCGCTCATTCATTGTGGTTTTGGTAATGCCGTTTTATCCAAAGAAACTGGTTTATTAATGACACCCGGAGTTGGATATTCAAATGTAGCCGTAGCATTTGTGGGTGGTGATAGAGGGAGAGAAATGGCAATCTTCCAAACAAACAATTATGCTGGTCAGCCAACAACTACAATGACAGTGGACGACACAAAGGTGGTAAATGTTCATGTATATGGCGACATGTACACATCAAATAACGTGGGTGCAAATAATACATACCCCACACATGACCTCTGTATAGGTTCAAATATATATTTTGATGACGTTGATTCCAATGTCATGCACGCGACGGGTAACGTATATGCGACAGGTTTTAGAACGGGAAATAATGGATTGGAAGTTGGAAGTCTATTGACCGCGACACCCGGTGCGGCAACACCGGTCGTAATAAGTGGTAATGTTCAAGTGAACGCGTTACGCACAAATGGTGTATCGACATCTGGATTTTCAAACCTCTCACCCACCGACGAACTTTCCGTGGGTGACAAAATATTTGCAAACACAACAGCTATAAATACTCTCAGAATTTTGGGTAACACCGCAACAACAAATCTAATAACTGAATCAGTCCTTTCAACTTCAAATGTTATAATTCACGCGGATAGAAGCGGTAATAACAGTGTATCAAATGCACTTGTCCTTAAATCCGGACCAACTGTGTCAAATGTGAGTTCCATAGAAGTTTATGGTGCGAGCACTACGGCCCTACAACAAAAAATTAGTATGAAGACAAAGAACACGGAACGCATTCGAATCACATCCGACGGTAAAGTGGGAATCTCAAATGCGAATCCAACCGAGAAACTCACGGTATCTGGTAATATTTATGTGATTGGAAGCAATGTGATCGCAACTGGTAATACTTGGGGAACTACTGGAAATATTGCTATGCGCTCATACACAAACATTCCGCAGGGAGAATCTAGAGTTGAAAATATTGTAAGCGCGGGCAAGGGTATCAAGTTTTATGCGAGTACTACCCCCACGATGGGTACACCCAAACTGACAGTCTTGGAATCAAGTAATGTAGGTATTAATACGGGAACACCGTTAGGTACACTTCATACGTCGGGTGGTAGTGTGTTCATAAATGATCAACCTCAATACAGAAACGGATATAGCCATCTCGACTCTTCTCTCATTGTTACGAATACACACCCAATCGTGGATACAACCGATTTGGGTACGGTGATGCATCTTACACGAGAGGGGAATGCGACGCGTGATGGTGTTCGTGCTACTTTTAAAATGGGTAAGCACGACAATACATCTGGGAAGTCCAAAACAAAAATGGATATATACCTGTCCGATGACAATTATTCAAATGAAGTGGATGTTTTGACACTCCAAAGTGATGGGCGTGTGGGGATTGGTACTACGCAACCCTCGGCACATTTAGGTGTGTATGCTACAGGTATAGGAAACTCCCTAACAAATGGTATCCTTGTACGCAATGACGACGGTTCATCTGGTGACGCGATCATTGCCATGCAAAGTGATATAAGTGACGGTAACTCATTTACATCTTATATCCAAAGTGATAATAATGTGTCTCCCACTGGTTGGGCGGTTGGTGTAACGGGTAGCAGCGACTTTAGGATTACACAAAACAAGGATAAAGTATATGATCGCGCGGCCGTGGGTGTATATATCGACGGGACATCTCGTGATGTGGGAATAGGTACAGATACTCCAAGGGGTTCCCTTGAAGTAAATGGTAATGTCGTGATTGGGTCACAACTCTCATTTACAGGACTTACAGGGGATGAGTTTGGTAATACACACATTATTGAAAGAAGGTATAACACCGACTTTTCACGATCCGAATTATTACTCTTTAAGGGTAATGAATCTTCAGCTGTAGACACGGGTGCGGATAGAATTAGACATATTGCGGGCGAACACGTGTTTCAAACATATACATCATCCGGAGAAAGTCTATATGGGTCAAGTGAAATCTTAGAATCAATGGATGGTCAGACAGATAAACCGTTAGTTATATGTGATAATGGGCTTGTGGTAGTCGGTGGTCAACGCGGTGACGCGAATGGAAGAGGTCCCAATACCAAGTTAGTTGTCAATGGCGATGTTGAGTTTGCCGGTGGTGGTTCGTTTTCATTGACGGGTATTGAATTTTCAACAACAACTGGATCTTCGAGTCGTAACATTATTAGAAGTCTTGTGTCTGGATCAACTCGACGTCCTCTGACTTTTGCACACGAAATTGATAACGTGAACGACGATGAATTTGCTCGGTTTGACGCAGAAGGTAAATTGGGTTTCGGTACCGTATCGCCGGCCGCGAATGTTCACGTATATGACACTTCATCAGGTGATATAGACCTCTTCAAACTTCAGAGTAATGGTAATAATAAAGAAACGGGTTTACTCGTCTATACAAATGACGGTGAAGGTGGGGTTGTTCGCGGGTTCAGTAACGCAGTAAATGGAACGACTGGTCTTGTTATGGGCGTTGCGAATAATAGTACTATAACCAATTGTTTACACCTTATTCATACAGGTAATGTGGGCATTGGTACGAATAGTCCTTCAACAAAGTTACATGTGTACAATGGTACTCCGCGAGTGGAAAGTTTATCTTCAAGTGCGATTATTGAAATGGAAACAACCGCCGGCGTTTCTAACATTTATACAAATACAAGTGGAGATTTGAACATTAACCCGGTAACAACATCCCGTACAACATTTATCAATAGTGATGTTGGTATTACGGGCGACTTAACGGTCGATGGTACAATTGACTTTACGAATATTGGGGTAAACCTCGGAGGGGCAGTTCCACAGGCAGATATTCACACCGGTGGTGGTACTATAACCAATTCTAATGAAGTTGTTTGTAAGACATACGCAAAATCATTCAGCATTGGTCAGGGTGATGCAAAGAATATTCAGATAATGTTTGATAAAGGTGCATTTTACGCAAAAATTATCGCCATGTTGAGAAGAACAGATAATTCCACCGTAGAAGATTTGAGTACATACGTTCTTGAAGTTCATGGTGGAACGGGTAATGAATCCAACCCAAGTAAAGATATAGCCATTGGTACCCAAAACCTCTTTGGTGGTACAAATAGTTATCCCTGGAATACCGCTGTGACGACAGGTCAACGGGGTATAAGTATGACTCCATACAATATAGATTCTTCGCGAGTATACCAATATGATTTATCTATAGAACTCATGTCTTCGTGCGGCGGAAAAGTTACAAAGGTAACGAGAAATCTCACAATCCCCGCAAACTTGGATAATGGATTGGGTGGTCAGACACAAATCGTAGCATTTTCATATTAAATCAATTTTACCTAATGGGGAAAACCCAAAAGTAGAATTAATAGCAATTTACGCCCTGATGGAGTCAGAGACGGCAAGAAATAAAACGCCGACAATGAAAGCCATGACGACGTAATTACATTCAGTTTCCTCGAGGCCAGCCAAGGGTTTTTCTGGTTCAACCCTTGGACTAACAACAGGTTGCTGCTGTCTGGCGGGAGGTTCGAGATCCTCCAAAGGACAGTACCCTATCATTTATACTGTACTTAGAGATTAATTTCGGTCTTCTTCTTTTTACGACCTCGTTTAGTTTTACTGGATTCAACATTCACTTCCTTCACTTCACCACCCGTAGATTCCCCTGAAATGGAAACAATGTCGGAAACATCGTCATCGTCCTGTTCGGTGACTGAAATTGGAGTTGTATTCATTGGTGGTGGTGGTGGCATCATGACACCGCCCATGAGACTCGAGATGTCTATACCCGGACCCTGCATCTCATACTGACCAGTGCCACCCACGGGAGCTGCATCAGCCGGACCCGATGGTGCGCGAGTTGTATTTTGAACGGCGGACATCATATTCTTTACGAGGTCTGGATTTTGTTTCAGGACATCATTCATATTTGGAAGGGCGCTCTTGAACATGCTATTTGTTAAGTGAAACATCATAGCCGAACCACCCAACATCATTATAAGTTTAACCTCGGGGGCTACATTAACCTTGGATCTATACTTCACATATAATTCTTCGAAAACGCCATCATAATCATCCACATTCTCCATAACAGACTCCGACCAGCCCTCGAGTTGAATTTCGAAGGGGTTATACCTTTTGTTGAGGAACTCCAAGCCCGTAACACAGGCTACCAACATACGCCGAGAGAAGCGAATAGATTGTTCAACATCAATGCTATAAGTAATACGCTTAACTTCTGTGCGAAGGTCTTCAACACTAGAATAGGCATTGAGTCTTTTATTTACGGCGAACCCCTTCTTCTCGAGACGACCCAATTTATTAACAAGGTCACTTTTTTCTTCGTCTACAGAACTGTATCCTTTAGATGGCTGTTCCTGTTGCATACTCATTCCCGGTTCGTCATCAGCGTCGTCAAAAAACATTTGTTCATCTTCACCGTAGTCAATTTCTTCATCTTGTTGTGTAGGTTGTGGAGCTGCTTGTTTATTTGGATTTACAAAGGCGTCCATGGCCTCTTGTTGTTGTTGTGGTGGTGGCGGGGGGCGATGCACTTGTTGTGGTGGTCGACGCACAGGCTGAGGACGCGAAGTTGAAATCTCAATTTCGTCCATTAGGGCCTGTTCGTCTGCGTCAAGTTTCATCACGGTAGCACTCCCACGATCTAAGACAATTTCTTCAGACATCTACTCTCTAATAGGAAAGTATTAAATAACCTTTAACGCACTTTATAAAAAAATTATATATGTACATTATAAAATGTTCAACCTTAACCGAGCCAACCGAAATGCCATCATGTCCATCGTCACTTTGATCGCTCTGATCTGTGCGCTCGGTATGTTGAAAAATACCAGCAAGTACCAAGCCAGGCCAATAACCATTAACGCCATTAACGAAGAGTCCCTATTTAATCTCGAGCACCGCATTGAATGTACACCCGGTCACACAAGTGAGGGTAGTACCTACACAAAGAGTCTCACACCAGGTGGTCTCTGCGCGTCCGAAAAACTAGTTGCGGAACAAGCGGGTGGTTACGAGATTGAAGACGGAATTGGCGGATCTTTAATCTAAGCTAATACTAAATGGCATCCCAGACCGCTCCAGATCTTAATTACGAGTATCACACCATAACAGTTGACACACTTAATCAAAGTAGTGCGAACACTTTTACTTGCCACCTTTCCCAGCCCCTGAAAAATGTGGTTCAGGCGGAACTCCTTGCGGCGTCACTCCATACAACCAACCTGACCGAACACTGCTACATCTCAATTGAAGAATTGGATTCCATTTTCAATGACAGAGCTACAAATGTTTTGAATGGTCAGGGAAATATGAGTATGATCCGGGGATCTTTTGCGAGTATCATATGCGAAGATGTCCTGCACAGTGGAGCTGATTCAACTATAAATTACAAAAATGACTATCCAATAATTACTCAATATATAGACCCAATCAGACGCCTTGACCGCCTCACTATAACCATTAGAAATCAAACCGGTGCCACAATTAAAAAATCGACAACCGCAACGACCAATTTCTTAGTTTTTAGATTTATGTGTAGAAAACCAAACTTGTAATTTTCTCTATTTAAAGTAGTAATAAACATGTCTTCGGGTATTGTTCAGCTTGTAGCAATTGGTGCTCAGGATGAGTACATTATGGGAAACCCAGAGATATCGTTTTTTAGTTCAACCTTCAAGAGACATTCTAATTTTTCACAGTCCATTGAAAAGCAGACTATACACGGAGATGTGAAAAATAATTCAATGTCAAGTGTTCAAATCGAAAAGTCCGGTGATATGCTTGGATATATCTATATGACAATCGATGATACAACACAAGCCAGGGACACGTCACGATGGGATCTACTCATTGATAAAATTGAATTACTGATTGGTGGATCAATTGTCGATGTACAGGATTCAGAATTCACCGAAAAGATTGCGATTGATACATTTGCACAAAATGTATCACGAAGTGCTCTCGGTACACACGCAGGTGTACACGCACGTTCCTATTTTTACCCCCTTAGGTTTTTTTTCTGTGAAGGACCACAATGCGCACTACCACTGGTTGCCCTCAACTATCACAATGTAGAGCTACGAATTCATTGGGGAGAAGAAGCTACAAAGTACAATTTTGAAATGTACGCAAATTATTATTATCTCGACAACGAAGAACGTGGTAATATTGCGACGCGCACCCACGACATTCTTATGACCCAAGTGCAGAAGAATATTCCAAGTGGGGAAAATGTCCAGGATCTCACCTTTAATCATCCAGTGAAATACATAGCAAGTTCTGACACCTCAACACATGGTGCTCTTGTGTCACCAACAAACAAAGTCAAAATAAGTATAAACGGTGTTGAAATTGGAAATTACAGATGGGGTAAGCCACATTATATAGATATAATGTCCTATTATCATACGAATTTTTCATCTTCTCCCGACTTTTTCATATATTGTTTCTGTCTCATGACGAGCTCTCTTCAGCCAACAGGAACCCTAAATTTCAGTCGAATTGAATCAGCAAAGATAGTGAGTGAAGATAAAGTAATTGAACATCCAATTTATGCAGTTAGCTATAATATCCTTAGAGTACAGAATGGCATGGCGGCGCTCCTTTACGCAAATTAATTTACCCTCTTATATTAAATGGTCAAGAACTTGCCGGCAGTAGAAAGGTCGACCGAGCTCAGGTTTGGTAAACACGTGCCCGACTCAGTAGATCAGGCGGTTAATTCCATTGTTATAAACGCAAGTAATGTCTTGGTTCCAACACCATACAGTAATGCATGTTATTTGTCACCCATTCGTAATAGAACAAATTACTTGGCTCCAGAAGTTGTACTTCTTATGTATGACCGAAACACCAAAGAAATTACTGAATCAGGTGAATCCGCAAACGTGCTTGTTGGTGGTTCCACACTTAATACGGTTGTAGATCGCGCAAACGCAACGTCGAATACGATGTTGTTCGTTGGTCAACAAAACGATGTTGCATTTGTCACGTCATCAAATGTTGGTATTTCAAACATGTTGCCACAGCATACATTGAGTGTTGGTTCAAACCTTTACGTGGATGACGTGGGTTCAAATGTTCTCACTGTTTCTGGAAATGTATCGGTTTTGGGAAATCTTCATGTATCCGGTTCTACTACACTACTTGTTACCGAAAATACATCCATTAAAGATGCATTGTTTGAACTCGGACGCGATAATACAGCTACTGACACCACACTTGATTTGGGTCTCCTTATGCATAGACCCAGCAGTTCATCAAATGTTGTTATAGGATATCGCGAAGGGTTGGACGAATTCGCGATTAGCTATACAGAGTCTAATCCGGGTGAAAAAGTTTTTATACCAAAAACTGATGAAGATATCAATGTACACGTCTATGGTCTCACCCACGTGGATGCTAATATCTACGCGCATGAAGACCTACACGTATCCGGAAACACCCACGTGACCGGTACCGGTACATCTACAATTCCAGGATTGAATGTTTACAGAGCGACTGCCACTACCAGTAAGACAACCGGCGCCCTTATAGTGGGAGGTGGTCTAGGTGTAGCTGGTAATATTCATGCTACACATGCCAATCTGGAAGATGTGGAAGCTGATAGTGTCAATATTACTGATACAACGGCTTCTAGTTCAAAGACAACTGGCGCCCTTAGGGTTGCCGGTGGCTTGGGTGTAGCTGGAAACATTCATGCTACACACGCCAATCTCGAAGATGTTGAGGCTGATAGTGTCAATATTACCGATACAACTGCCACTACCAGTAAGACAACCGGCGCCCTTAGGGTTGCGGGTGGTCTAGGTGTAGCTGGTAATATTCATGCTACACATGCCAATCTGGAAGATGTGGAAGCTGATAGTGTCAATATTACTGATACAACGGCTTCTAGTTCAAAGACAACCGGCGCCCTAAAGGTTGCGGGTGGTTTGGGTGTAGCTGGTGATATTTATGGTGCGAATGTGGATGCTGATAGTGTCAATATTACCGATACAACTGCCACTACCAGTAAAACAACTGGTGCCTTAAAGGTTGCGGGTGGCTTGGGTGTAGCTGGAGATATTCATGCTACACATGCCAATCTAGAAGATGTGGAAGCTGATAGTGTCAATATTACTGATACAACGGCTTCTAGTTCAAAGACAACCGGCGCCCTAAAGGTTGCGGGTGGTCTAGGTGTAGCTGGTGATATTCATGCTACACACGCCAATCTGGAAGATGTTGAGGCTGATAGTGTCAATATTACAGATGCAACGGCCTCTAGTTCAAAGACAACCGGCGCCCTTAGGGTTGCGGGTGGTCTGGGTGTAGCTGGAGATATTCATGCTACAAATGCCAATCTAGAAGATGTGGCAGCTGATAGTGTCAATATTACCGATACAACAGCTTCTAGTTCAAAGACAACTGGCGCCTTAAAGGTTGCGGGTGGTGCTGGTATTCAGGGAGATCTTTACGCAGCTGACACAACCCTGGATAGCGTTAAAGCACTAAACTTGGCAACGGGTACGCTACCCTTCACGGATTCAACTAAAAAACTTGTTGATTCTCTCATTACTCAAAATGATGATGGTTCAATTATAATTTCAGCGAATGTGGAAATTGCCGGTAATGTTTCTGTAGTGGGTAATACATTTGCACTTACATCAAATGACGTGGTTATAACTGATCGTATCTTTGATATAGCAAATAATAATACATCCACTTCGTTGGATATTGGTATTCTCATGGAACATCCCGGTAAGAATATATTTATTGGTCATCATACTAATCCTCAAGACAACTTTACTATAGGTTATACATCTAATGGATATACGGAAGATCATGTAGAATGGAATGGAACAGATCATATTACAGCGAATGTGTGGGGATACCTTATCACACAAAATACGGTCACTATTGAACACAACGATCTCTACGTAAAGAATGGTCTCATTGGCGTGACTACGGAATCTCCCGTGGCAAACATCCATGTCGTGGGTAACGCATTTGTGACATCAAATATTACAACAAGCTCAAATATTATTGTGGGAGGTACAGCCGCAGCAGCTTCAAAGACAACCGGCGCCCTTCAAGTTGCGGGTGGTTTAGGTGTAGCTGGTGATATTTATGGTGCGAATATGGATGCTGATAGTGTCAATATTACCGATACAACGGCTTCTAGTTCAAAGACAACTGGCGCCTTAAAGGTTGCGGGTGGTCTGGGTGTAGCTGGAGATATACATGGTTCCAGTTTATACACAGATGACTATTTGATTCACAGTGGAGACACCGACACAAAGATTGGTTTCCCCTTGGCCGATACCTTTACAGTCACCACGGCGAATACTGAACGCTTACGAGTCAATGCAACCGGGGCTACACTTTCAACTGATACATCTGGTTCTGCGGCGAATCCCGAATTATCGTTATATCGCGATCAAACGGGTTCAAATGGAAATTATATAGGTCAAATTCGATTTGATGGTAAACACGACGGTGGAAATAACCAGCTCTATGCGAAGATTACGGGTAAGATTAAAAAAGCTGACCAGGGAGGCGAAGATGGCGCCCTTGAAACGGCTATTATTACGGATGGTTCACAGAGAATAAGTCTCCGACACACCGGGGATTTGTTTCACATTAAAAAGGGTACGGATTTCCAAGTCGGCGAGACCGCTAACATTTATGTGAAGACGTCGACGAGCCGTGTAGGTATAAACACCGATTCCCCCGCTTATAGTCTTGATGTTCAAGGTACATCAAATGTAGGCGTTTTTACATCGACTGATGGGACGATTACCAATGCAACGGCTTCCACTTCAAAGACAACTGGCGCCTTAAAGGTTGTTGGTGGTTTGGGTGTAGTCGGAGACATTCACGCCACACACGCCAATCTCGAAGATGTTGAGGCTGATAGTGTCAATATTACCGATACAACGGCCTCTAGTTCAAAGACAACTGGCGCCTTAAAGGTTGCGGGTGGTCTGGGTGTAGCTGGAGATATTCACACAACCAGTGTATATGCGGGTCATGATACGGATCAGGCTTCATATTTTGGAAGGGGCGCTATAGGTTTTTCAGGGGAAACTAATCATGCTTCTTTCGCACATATTGACAATAATACAGCTGCAAATTATGCTATTAAACAAACTGAAGGTGGTACCACACATTTAAATACAAAGAGTGGTCAACATATTCGATTTAATGTAAATAACACCGAAAAGATGAGACTTACAGGAGCTGGTGATTTAAAGGTTGGTTCCAATATTTTGTATGTAGACGTGTCAGAATCGGCGATAGGTGTTAACACCAACTCCCCCGCTTACAGCCTTGATGTTCAAGGTACATCAAATGTAGGTGTTTTTACCTCGACTGGTGGGACGATTACTGATACAACGGCTTCTAGTTCAAAGACAACTGGCGCCCTAAAGGTTGCGGGTGGTTTGGGTGTAGCTGGAGATATTCATGCCACGCACGCCAATCTAGAAGATGTGGAAGCTGATAGTGTCAATATTACTGATACAACGGCTTCTAGTTCAAAGACAACCGGCGCCCTAAAGGTTGCGGGTGGTTTGGGTGTAGCTGGAGCCCTGTATGGTGGAGCGGCTACATTTGATGATTTAACCGTAGATGGGACTACACTTACGGTAGATACATCGAATGATCGTGTCGGTGTCAAAACGGGTAGCCCGGGATATACCCTTGATATTAACGGTGACCTAAACTTTGCGGGTTCTCTATATCAAGGTGGGAGCGCGTTTGTGAGTACCCCCTGGACAATGGAAACCAGTCCAACCGCTTTGAGTTATACAGCGGGTAACGTGGGTATAGGTGCCGCCAATCCGTCGTACAAGTTAGAAGTCGATGGTGACATAAACATCAAATCTGGTCATAATTTGAGAATAGCTGGCAGTATCCCAGTTTTCAGTAACTGGACAGTCGTTCAGACTTCCGATATAAATCGAGGAACTGGAAATGTAGGTATAGCCACAGCAGCTCCAAAGACGAAATTACATGTTCACGGTGGTACAATTATAAACTCGAATGGGGTTGCCAAGAAGACTTATTCATATTCGGGAACTTTATCAAATGGCCAAACAATCGCAAATTCTACAATTAAACTCACATTCACAAATCATGTATTTTCTGCTAAAATTGTAGCCCATCTTGTAGAATCACCTACCGAAGTGAGTACAATTTCATTTGAATGTTGTGGAGGTCATTGGTCGGGATCTACGCCATCAACTAATATAGCTACAAGCCCCGTCACGGTATTTGGACCGGCGAGTACAAACCCGTGGAATGTGGATCTAACACTGACATCTAACACTGTAAGTTTCAAGCCCACGACAAATATGGCAGCGGCTGGCGCCTACAATGTGTTCGTTGAATACATCTGTCAGAACAGTGCGGGTGAACTTTCATCTCTACATGAGGGTTCTACGGCGGAAGTGTCAGATTTTGGATATTAATTTTAGATTTTATAACTAATACTATAATTTTTTATAACGAAAACTCCGATATAAAAAATATACAAATACGTTAGTAGAAATGTCATTACAGACATTCTCAGTGGATGGATCATTTCACGGAGGGGCATCTCACGTTATATCTACATTCGTTGTGGATTCGGCGGGCAATAAAGTCGGCATCGGTACGGAGAGTCCGGATACCAAATTGACCGTTAGTCTTGGGAGCATTACTACTTCGGGAGAAATTGCCAAGTTTCATTCAAGTTACGACAGTTCTAACAATGGCTATCTCATCATTGAAGAAAACAATCACACACCAAACAATAATGACTGGACGGGGTACGGGACTAGAATACAGAAAAAGGTAGATTCGACTGACCAGGGATACATCGAGTTTAATCCAGTGGATGGGCAATACTCAACGGCTTTTGGTATGGGTGGCACTGAATATATGCGCCTCAAGTACCCAGAGGGCAACCTCGGCATCGGGACGACGAATCCGGGCACCAGGTTGGACGTGGTTGGTCACCCACACACTTTTATAAGAAAGATGGCAGAAGCTGGGACGTCTACGGCCGATTACAATCACATCCTCGGAGGTCCCAGACCTGGTACTACTAGCGCTGGAGCAGTTCATTTTATTAACGGTAGTACTAGAAGTACGGATGGCGGAACAAATACATACACAATTCGAAATGACTCTGGGAGACTTCGTTTAGGAAGCGTATCGTTTGATACTCTCATAGACGGCAACGTCGGCATCGGGACGGCGAGTCCTGATTCTATATTCCACACACACAGTAGTGCGGGGGCGAATAATGCTTGGGTGGATCAATGGAAACACACATTCGACGCAAATTGGAATTTTAGACTTTCACAACAGCACAACGTTGGTTCTTCTGTGCCATTCGCATTTAAACAACGATACAATACCACGGAATACACCCCGATTACATTCAGGGGATCTACCATGGAATTATCGGGCCACATCGGCATCGGGACGCCGAGTCCGTCCGCGGAACTTCATGTACACGACGCAAGTAATAATGCTAGTGGAATAATAGTATCATCTACCGCTGGTTATCATAGATTATATGACGCGGGTGGTCAATTCTATATTCAAAGTGGAGCTGCGGCGTCATCTGATAGCAGAGCTGATATTAATTTTACGTCAATGTACGACGCGACGAGTTATATGAAGATACTGGGTTCTAACGGAAA
>Ga0208749_1000079_pt1 | contig 22736 bp, 23 predicted proteins | sample Knorr_S15_td_DCM_FD_185601 | JGI IMG/M metagenome (GOLD analysis project Ga0208749, IMG submission 185601) | Marine microbial communities from Southern Atlantic Ocean transect - Knorr_S15_td_DCM_ad_63m_LV_B (SPAdes) (version 2) | ecosystem: Environmental > Aquatic > Marine > Oceanic | place... | reverse complement strand
TGTGACTTTCATAGTACCTAGTTGAGCCGCATAAGCTGTGGCAACTTTCCCAGTCATTAAAGTAGCAGTTAGAAGAGGAGCCATTTCTCTGGCCATCCCTACCGCTAGTAACCCACCTATTTCACTTGAAATCCCCATACTGGTAAGTTGTGATGCAACTTGAATATTAAAAACTGTGCCAGCAGCAATTCCTGTTATCAATACAATCAATAAACTTCCAGGACCTGCCTCCATAAGTTGCTCAAATAGATCATTTTTGGAAATCTTACCTTTAAAGATAAAATTAATTGCTTGCCCACCAATGATTAGGCTGCCTAGAAGTCTGTTAAAAAACTTTGGATAGTACATATTTCTATATTAGGCTGTCATTAATTTTTTATCCCATTTTCTCATTATTAAAATACCAAAAACTACTAATAAAGAAGGTATAAAACCGATACATAACCTAATAGTTAATTGAGCTGAAATGCATTGTTGAATAATATTAGGATTGTTTTGTTCAACAAAGCATGATTGATAACCAGAAAGATATAACAAGAACCCCAATATTTGAACACTCAGTGCAATGCCTAGCTTCTGAATAAGTACCATCCATGCAGTATAAATTCCTGCTGGTTTCTCTGGATCTTCATCTATCGCATCAGGTAGAAGTGACCAAGGGATAAGAAAAGCCGTTGAAGCTCCAATACCAATAAGACAAATTATGAAAATTAAAAATATGAATAAAATAAGGTTACTAGTATTTAGAAATATGTTATTTTCAACTCCTGAACCTATAGCTAAAGAAGGGAAAAACAAAGCTGCTGTACATGAAATTATCCACATAATCGCTCCATAGTTTAAAGCTGAAATTCTATTTAATTTATTTGATACTCTTGTCCATATTTGTAAGCCTATTAGGGCGCTAATTTGGAAAGGAATTGGAATCCATGTCGCAATCTCTTTCGGTACATTAAGGACATCCTCTACATAAATTAGAGCTACGGTTTGCATGAGTTGCAAGGCACACCATAGTAAAATATAAAGTGAAATAACTTTAAGAAATTTCTTATTTTTGAAGACTCTTTTGAATTGAAGTGTTATTGGTTCTACTTTCCCAGATGGCCTTCTGGCTTTTTTAGCATATGGAGCTAGTCCCCAGCATGATATTAAAGTAGTTATTACTGCAATAAATCCACTAATTTTTCCCATTAAAAAATACTCATTATTTGCTGATCCCTCAGAACCTAAAATAACCCCAGCAATTATTAAACCAGTTAATCCTGCTATTATTGAACCAGTAAATCTTGAAGCATTTAATCTTGTTCTAACTGAAGTTTTTTCAGAAATTTCAGTCGAAAGAGCTGAGAAAGGAAGATTAATACTTGTATACGCGGTCATTACTATTATGGAAATAATTGCATAGTAAATAGTCTTTTGTATTACTGAACCAGTTGGGGTCCACCATATTGCTGCTAAAGATAAGCCAAGAGGTACGGATGCAGTGATCATCCAAGGGATTCTCGGCCCCCATCTGGATTTTGTTCGATCACTTAACCATCCTATTAATGGATCATTTATTGCATCCCATACTTTTATTAACATTAATAGTGAGCCTGCAATTATTACTGGTAAACCTGCTGAAATAAAGAACTTAAATAGAAAAAAACCAAATTGAGTTGCTACTAAGCCAGTTCCTGCATCTCCTAAGCCGTAAGAGATCATTAATCTTGTAGCTGATCTAGTTATATTTTTTGAGTGTGAATTTTCCAATCTTTTTACTTTGTTGATTGTTTGATAATGTATTATTGCAATGGTAATTCTATTACTTATTGCGGGCGTGGTTTAGTGGTAAAACCTCAGCCTTCCAAGCTGAAGATGCGGGTTCGATTCCCGCCGCCCGCTTTTAGAATATATTATTATTTGTTCCAAATACTTCTTCTGAAATAATTAATACAGAGCTTCTACTCTTAATATTTATTGATTTATCAAATATAGGGTAAGGCTTTATAATCTCAGGAATATTTGTATCAACTACTTTTAGCCAATTACCCTTAGATTTAGGTAGGCAAAAATCGATACTTTTTGAATAAGCATTTAAACCTGCCCATACAAGAGGATTTGATACCCCTTCGTTTATGCTAAATGCAACTGTATGCGACCAGCTACTCCAGTCAGGATTGTCTAATTCTGCACCATGCCAATAATATTTTGGAATATTTCCTATATTTTCTTGACTGATCAAGATCTCAGGATTTAGAAGCTTTATAATTTTTTTTCTTATTTTTATTAAAAACTTAAGATAATTGAACAATTCCAAATCCTGTTGACTTTTATCCCAATTCATCCATCCCAATGTATTATTTTGGCACCAAGAATTGTTGTTCCCTCCTTGAGATCTTCCGATTTCATCTCCCATTAATAACATAGGAACTCCTTTTGAGATGAGTAAACTCAGAAGAAGATTTTTTTGCTGTCTTTTTCTTAAATCTCGAATTGATAAGTTTGTGGTGGGCCCTTCTACTCCATGATTCCATGAATTGTTATGGTTATCCCCATCTCTATTTTGTTCTTTATTTGCAAAATTATGTTTTCTGTTGAATGTTACTAAATCCTTAAGGGTGAATCCATCGTGAGAAGTTATAAAGTTTATAGATTTTGGTAAGGTAATATTTCCTTTATAATGAGATGGACTACCTTTGATTTTGTCACTCATATTCCAGGCAGTATCTTTATCTCCTTTCCAAAATCTTCTTAAGTCATCTCTGAAATGACCATTCCATGTAAAAGTTTTCTTAGAAGGGAAATCATTTAATTTATATAAACCACCACAATCCCATGGTTCACTTATTAATTTAACGTCTGCAAGATCAGGTTCGCATTCAATATCTTCGAAAAATGGTGGATTTTCAAGTGGGATAAGATTTTCCCCTCTAGTCAAGGCAATACCTAAATCAAATCTAAAACCATCAATACCAAATTCATTTGCCCAACACTTTAATGATTCAATAATTAATTTTCTGACTAATCCTCTATTCGCTGCGATGGTATTTCCACATCCAGAAACATCCTGATAATTTTTATCTTTGCCGATGAAATAGTAAAGATGCTCATCAATTCCTTTCCAAGAAATCGCTGGTCCGTCAGAATCCCCCTCAGAAGTATGGTTATATACAACATCTAAAACAACTTCAATATCTGCTTTATGGCATTCTTCTACTAATTTTCTAAATTCTGCTCGATTTTCTGCAGCAGATACATTTGACACATATTCAAAATGTGGCGTAAACCAATTAATAGGACTATAACCCCAGAAATTATCTATCCCATTAGGGGCATCAGTGGGATCAAAGCAAAATATAGGCAGTAGTTCAATAGTTGTAATGCCAAGTTCTTTGAGATATGGAATTTTTCTAAGAAATTTCTTAAAACAACTTTCCTTCTCATTCGAGGATATAGTGAAAGCTTTGATATGGAGTTCATAAATAATTGTTTCTTTCCAAGAATGATTTGGTCTAGGGTAATCTAGAAAATTAAACAATTTCCTATCACAAACAACACTTTTAAGACAAGAATCTCTATTGTCATTTTTTCTTAGAGCATTTTCTCTTTTGTATGTGCTCCATCCAGTAATACCCCTTGAGCAAGGATCAATTAGGACTTTCTTGTCGTAATTATTATTTATACCATTGTTTTTCTGTTTTATTCTAAAGGCATATATACAACCTTCCTTTAAATTACTTATTTCAGCATGCCAGTAAGGACCAGTATTATGACTATGATCTAATTTATATATTCTTTTCGGTAAAACTGCATCTTCTTTCTCGAACAATAAAATTTCTATATATTCTGCATTTGTTGCTATTAAGGAGAAATTGACCCCGTTTGAAGTGATTGAACTCCCTAAAGGTAGAGGTTTACCCTTATTTATATAATTCACTGTTGTTTATTTTTTTTAATATAGAGATGAGAAGCTTCAATGAAATCACTCCAATATTGGAATCATAATTGTAAAATTTAAAAAAAAAATCAAATTTAAGGTTTCTCTAATCAATTTTTTCCAAGTTTAAGTAATCTTTATCTATAACTCAATGAGTTTTGATTATCTATATTCTTAATAGAAAATATCATTTGTAGACTTAACCTAAGTACTTAGAAAATCTATTTTTCTTGATTTCACAATACAAATTTTGCTTTTTCATGTGCTGAGAAGAAAATATATCGGAAAATTAATAAAAAATAATAAAAAATCTAAATACGTAAATTTATTCAATTTAAATATTTCTTTAATAAGAGAACAAGTTATTTTTTTTCTCAGAGAAGTCAGTCACTGCAATACTTTTGACTTCTTTGTTCTACAATGTTTTTTGAAAATTATAGAGAAACTTGAGAACTAAGTTCAAAGTTCTTAAGCTAAAAATGCCTCTAAATTTTGTATAAAGCTTTGCGCCACTGGGATTTTCGGTTGCCGTATTTGTAATTGCTCCATATGATGTGCAAGATTGAGGTTTTTAGGCTTGATTTAAAACTCTTGTCTCTTAATTCTCTGTTTTACAAAAAATTCAATGAACAAAGCTGATTTAGTAAATCTTGTTGCTGCTCGTACTGAGCTCACAAAAACAGATGTCTCTTTAGTTGTTGATGCAGCTATTGAAACTATTGTTGATTCAGTAGTGGAAGGCAAAAAAGTCTCCATACTGGGATTTGGTTCTTTCGAGCCAAGAGATCGTTCTGCTAGGCAGGGATTAAACCCTAAGACAGGCGAAAAAATTGCAATTCCTGCAAAAAGAGTACCTACCTTCTCAGCAGGGAAACTTTTTAAGGATAGAGTTCAAGGCTAATATTTAATTAAACCTTGATTCTTATTCGATTATCAGGTGCTCCAAAAGAGCACCTTTTTTATTACAAAAGAAACATTTTTAAGAGGCTATTTAAAATTCTTAATCTTTTAAATTAATGAAATTCATAATTTTTTTATGCCTTAATTTTGCCCTATTACCTAATCCTGGTATCTCAGGAACAATACTAACCAAGACAGAGCTTTTAAAAAAATCAAATGATTGTCTTATATATTCCAAAAAACAAGATTGTAAAAAACTCATTTTGCATATGGAGCAAATGCAGATAGATGAGTTTGAAAGAAATAGATTCAAATGTCAGTCAAGTATTTTGGGTTTACAGACAGAGCTTATTGAAGGTTACTTTTTAAATACGGCCCTCAAGAGTCGTAATGGTATTTCCATTCCATATGTGATTAAAAATTGTTAATTATTTAGATAAATTTATGAGTTAGAATATTATTAATTTGATATTCAATTTGTAATGGTAAAAGGTTTTTCTGATGGTGAAGTTAAAAATGATGAACCTAACAAGGACCTCAAAAAAGAGAAAAAGGGCCTAGCTTCTATTTTTAAAGAAAAAAAAGTTACTTATACCTTACCTGGTAAAAAACAAATAAATATAATTGGATCAATCGTACTAGGCCTTAATATAGGTTTAATACTTGTAGTGATTTTGTATCTAAATAATCAAGAATTCCATGATTTTGTTTTCAATATTGGGCGTTAGTTTTATTTTTAGTTGGAAAATTTCCGAAGTGATATATTTAAATTTTGTCGGCAATTTTTATGAAGATAGTTAACTTTTTTTCTCAAGTGCTTATTTCGATAATACTTATTGGATTTTTAATATACTTTTTAACCGGTTATGATTCTGCTTTCGAGGCAGATCAGTTATGTCATTCATATATCAATACCTATGACCCCCAATCGGGAAATTATCTTTGCGATCATGATACTGAAACACACCAGTGGATACTTTACGATGATCTAGACAAAACAAAACCAGCCAAAATAATCAAAAAGTTCAGGTATAAGTTTTTATAGTGGGATTTTCTTATAGAAAAAATTTGCACCTAAAATTGTTATTACTGCTGTAATGGTAAAGGTAAGATATTGATATATACTCCCCTCTTGGTAAATATGGTTTTTATATAGAGGATAGTCTATAAAAGATCCTAATGAGCCCCAAATTATTACCCAAGCTGAAATGTAGAGGAAGATTTTTAGTGGTTTAGATTTCTTTTCTTCCATTTTAATTTATGCCAAAGATTGAAGAAGTTACAGGTTTTCCGTTAAGAACTAATTCGGTTAATAAAAGCATTAGAAACCCTATCATGGCGGCTCTACCATTCACAAGCTCTGCACTACTATTAAATCCAAAAACATTTTTGACTACATCACCTTTATTATCAACCCATTTGGAATATTTATTATCAGTAGATTTATAATATAAATCCTCATTTGGATTCTCTAAGAGAGAGTTATCTAAATTCTCGTCTGAATTTGTTATTGGGGGATTTTCTTCTTTCATGAAAAATATCTCTATGTAAAAATATTAAGTTAAGAACTAATTTAGTTAGTTAGCTGAATTTTAACTTATGAAGAAAATTAAAACAAAAAATATTATCCATAAAAACTGTAACCGTAGAATTAATGTACAAATAAGATTTATCTTTTCTTTAGTACAAATATCTCCATTTGGATTGATTAATGGCTTTTCAATAATTTCATTATTGTATTTACTTATACCTCCTAATTTTATACCTGAGGTATAAGCAAATATAGCCTCTGAAATACCAGAATTAGGAGAATCATACCTTTTACCATCTATGTAACTTTTCTTTATTAGTGATATATATTCACTTACTTTCAAACTGACCAAGGGTAATGTTATTAAGACTAATCTTGAAGGGATGAAAGTAAAATTATCTTCAATTTTTGCACTGAAAAAACCTAAAGATTTAAAGGGATCATATTTATAACCTATCATTGAATCTAGGGTACTTATAGCTTTATAAGAGAGACCAAGTGATAATGGCCCTGGAAGAAGAATTGAAAACTTGATTAAAACGAATCCGAAGAATATCCAAAACATTGGTCCAAATATTCCATCAACAGAATTTTCAGTAAGACTTTCAGTGCTGGATCTCAAAAGATGTTCATTCGAAGATGAACTGACATCTCTACTTACAATTTCTTGAACTTTAGCTTTTAATATCTTCTCGTTTTGATCATTAATTTCTTGATTGTCTATAAGATTTGCGATCTCTCGAACACTTGAAATAAGACATTTTGAGGCTATGCAACTTGATAGTCCTAGAAATATGAATATTCCACTTAAAATATTATTGCTGGACTGAAAATAGCTTAATTCTATTAATTTTCCCAAACTATAACTAATAGCAATAGTTGAGAGAGCAATAAATAATCCACCCCAAAATAATAATTTTTTATTTTCTCCAAAATTATTAATGAAGAAATTAGTAATATTTTTTACATAAATCCCAATTATTTGTACAGGGTGGATTATAAACTTTGGATCGCCGATTAACAAATCAAAACCAATCGCGCCAATTACTATAGAAAATAGATTTATTTCAGCCAACTGAACATAGCACGGAGACCTTTTCCTACTTTCTCTATTTCATGTTTAGAATTTTCTTCTCGTAATTTTGTCATTAAAGGTTTGTTCTTATCACATTCTTCAACAAAATTCTTAGCGAAAGTACCATCTTGTATATCTTTTAAAATTTTCTGCATTTCCTTTTTTGTCTCACTATTTATAAGTCTTTTACCACTTACATAATCCCCATATTCTGCTGTATTTGAAATTGAATCTCTCATCTGAGATAATCCCCCTTTAACCATTAGATCAACAATTAGCTTGACTTCATGAAGGCACTCGAAATAAGCAAGTTCAGGTTGATAACCTGCTTCAACGAGAGTTTCAAATCCTGATTTTACCAGTTCCGATAGACCTCCGCATAAGACAGCTTGTTCTCCAAATAAATCAGTTTCAGTTTCTTCTTTAAAATTAGTTTCAAGAATCCCAGCCCTTGTTCCTCCTATACCTTTTGCGTAGGACATTGCTAATGACCTTGCATTGCCAGAATAATCCTGTTCTACTGCAAATAAAGCTGGAACTCCTTGACCATTTTGATATTCCCAGCGAACTGTGTGTCCTGGCCCTTTTGGAGCAATCATTACAACATCAACAAATTCAGGTGGTTTTATTAGGCCAAATCTTATATTAAAGCCATGCGCAAAACTTAATATTTTGCCTTCTTTTAAATTGGGCTCTATTTCTTGATTGTAAACTTCTTTTTGGAACTCATCAGGGAGCAGAATCATAATCCAATCTGCTTTTTCACATGCCTCAGATACATTAAATACTTGTAATCCATCATTAATAGCTTTGCTCTCAGATTTACTCCCTTTATATAATCCAACAATTACATCCATTCCACTATCTTTAAGATTTAAAGCATGCGCGTGCCCTTGAGAACCATATCCTATTATCGCGATCGTTTTATTTTTTAAGAGACTTAGATCAGCATCTGTGTCATAAAAGAGTTGTGTCATTAGTTGTAGTTTCTATACTTTTAATAACTCATATTTTAGACATTAAAAGTGTAAATAAAACAATAAATACTTTATTTAAAAATTAATATTAAAATTAATTTGACTGATTAGCTTCGCTTGGATGCGTAATTACTCTGTCAATTAACCCATAGTTTTTAGCTTCTTCAGCACTAAGAAAATAATCTCTATCAGTGTCCTTCTCAATTTTTTCAAATGATTGTCCAGTCATTTCTGCCATAGACATGTTTAACATATCTTTAATTCTTAAGATCTCCTTGGCTTCTATTTCTATGTCACTAGCTTGACGTTGTGACGTACCACCAAGAGGTTGATGTATCATTATTCTGCTGTGGGGTAAAGCTACTCTTTTACCTTTAGTTCCAGCAGCCAGTAAAAAGGCGCCCATTGAGGCTGCAAGGCCTACACAAATAGTTACTACATCACTCTTGACGTATTTAATAGTGTCGTATATTGCTAAGCCAGCTGTAACTGAGCCTCCTGGACTATTTATATATAAATATATTGGTTTTGTGTTGTCATCAGAATCAAGATAAAGCATTTGAGCAACTAGGCTATTAGCAATTCCATCATTAACTTCTTGGCCAAGAAATAAAATTCTTTCAACACCTAATCTTGTATAAATGTCTACCCACCTTTCATATTGACTTCCTGGAAGTCTATAAGGCACGCTTGGAGTTCCTATTGGCATAATTTTAAAATGAAATTAGTTGTGAGTAATAGTTAAATTTTATTTGGTAAATCTTTCTGACTTGTGAGTATTCTATCAATAACGCCATAATTTAAAGCCTCTTGAGGGTTGAGATAACTCATCCTGTCTGAATCTTTTGATAGTTCTTCAATCGTTTTACCGGTATTACGAGATAAGATCTCAAGCATTGATTTCTTATTTTTTAAAACCTCCTCGGCTCTTATCTGAATATCTGTGGCCTGTCCCCTTGCCCCACTGATAGGTTGATGTAAAACAATAGAGGCATGAGGAAGAGCGGCTCTTTGACCTTTTGTTCCTGATGAAAGAATAACGGCAGCAGTACCCATTGCTTGTCCAATACATATTGTGTGAACTGGAGGTTTTATGTAGCTTATGGTATCGCAAATGGCAAATGCCTCTGTTTCAAATCCAACTGCGTCGCCTGTATACCAACTAGTTCCAGTTGAATTTATATAAAAGAATATAGGTCTATCTGGGTCCTCAAATTCTAGATAAAGAAGCTGAGCAATAATAAGCTCAGTAACATCCATCCCTAGTTGTCTTTTTGCGTCATCATCTGAAAATAAAGGCAGGCCGAGATATACTATTCTCTCTTTAAGTAACAAAGAGGGTAGATCAGGGGGTGGAGTCCTCATGACGGAATTTTCGCCGTAATAAGGAGCAGATACAGTCATATGTACCACTAAATGAACATTGATTTGATTCTAGCTAGATTTAGCCCTGTGTCGCTGGAGATTTAAAAGATTTGTTTGACTCAGGATTATTTATTAGTTTTCCAAATGCCATCCTTCCTGTAGGAGTTTGTAAAGCGCCGGTGATAACAATGTCTAATCTGCTTCCAACAAATTCTTTCGCTTCATCAATAACTACCATTGTTCCGTCATCTAAATATCCAATTCCTTGCATTTTTTCCTTTCCCTCTCTAACAATTTTTATATTAAGTGATTCTCCTGGCTGTACCTCTGGCCTCAAAGCGATAACTAAATCGCTTAAATTCATAACTTTTAATTCTTTAACTTCCGCAATTTGAGAGAGATTATAATCTGCTGTTATCAGGGTGCCTGCCATGTCCTCAGTAATTTTTAAGAGTTTTTCATCTACACCATTACCTTCATACTTTGTTGGGTTTATTACCAGTCTTCTTCCATATAAATCTCTTAGTTCTTTCAATAATTTGAGACCTCTTCTTCCTTTAGATCTTTTTTCATTACTACTTGAATCTGCTAAGGTTTGTAATTCATTAATTACACTTTGTGCCACAATTAGTTGGCCCTCTAATAAACCACAATTTAATAGACCATTTATTCGGCCATCTATAATTACACTGGTATCAAGAATTTTTGGGCTTGCAGCTGGAAGTATCCCTTCGTTTACTAAATAGGCATCAGTATTATTAGGATTGAATAGTCTTAATAATGTTCTGCCATGAGTATCAGCTAACTTATATCCAAGGACACCAAAGAAAATATTGCTCAATATAGCGGCTAAGGGTTTTGCAAAAAAAACTTCTCTAGGAAAAGGAATTAATAATATTGGGGCAAGTAGTAAATTCGCTACTAGTAATCCTAAAATTAATCCAACTGATCTACTAATGAGTAAATCAGTTGGCATTGTTTTTATTTGATCAAGAAATGTCTTTCTAAGTTGTAAAAATACAAACCCAGCTGCTAGTCCTAAAAAAAAACCTATTATTGCTAATACGATTCTAAAACCCTCTACATTAGAAACCTGTTTGAGAACATCTACTGGTAATAGATCAACCCCAAGCCATCCCGAAGCAGCTCCAGATAATATAAATAAAATTAATACTAAAATATCTGTCATATATCTAATCTACAAGGATTTATTAATTGAGTAAATAAAGATTTTATTTTTTACTATCTTCAATAGAAATTTCTAGCTAAAAAATATAATTAATTTATGAATAAGTTTCCAAGAAGTGCTTATGTACATATCCCTTTTTGCCATAGAAGGTGCTTTTATTGTGATTTTGCAGTAATCCCTTTAGGTAATAAAATCGAAAGTTCTCACGGGTATGGGAGTAAAACCATAAAAGAATATTTACACTTTCTGCATAAAGAAATATTGTCAATCAAACATAAATCTCCTCTTTCAACAATTTATATTGGTGGTGGGACACCTTCAATCTTATGTCCTCATCAAATCAAAGATTTAATAAAACTTTTTAAAGAGAATTATGGATTGGATTATGGTACCGAAATTACTATGGAGGTTGATCCTGCGAGTTTTAATCAAGATGATCTTTACGGATTCATAAATGCTGGAATAAATAGATTTAGTCTTGGAGCTCAAAGTTTTAATAATCAGATACTTCAAAATGCGGGAAGAAGACATTTAAGAGAAGATGTTGAAAAATCTTGTTTATGGTTAAAGAAAACATACGATTCTGGCCTTATAAAGAGTTGGAGTTTAGATTTAATTCAAAACTTACCACTTAGTGGTTTTAGAGAATGGCAAGAAGACTTAAAAAAAACCATAAAGTTTTCTCCTCCGCATATATCTATTTATGATTTAAATATAGAAAATGGGACTGTTTTTAAAAAACTAATTGATTTAGGTAAATTAAAATTACCTAATGATGATGAAGCTTTTAGTAATAGTGAGTCCACAAATTTTATTTTAAAAGGATCAGGGTATTCTAGATATGAAATTTCAAATTATTGTTTTCCGGGTCATCAATCGAGGCATAACAGAGTCTATTGGAGTGGATTAGGATGGTGGAGCTTTGGACAAGGTTCAACGAGTTCTCCTTGGGGGGAAAAGCTTACTAGACCAAGAATTAGTAAGGAATATAAAGAATGGGTAATTAATCAATGTGAAAACAGCTTAGATTCTTCACTAGTAAATAAAGATTTTATTTATAAAGAATTAGATGAGAAAATTATGTTGGGAATGAGACTTAGAGAAGGTGTAGATATTTATAAACTATTTGAAGAAGAAAACTGGGAGAAAAAAGAGTTTGAAATTAATTTAAAGGGGTTACTAAAAAAATGGGAGATTTTTTTAGAAAGTGGTCTATTAATTAGAAATGGTAATAGGTTCTTTTTAAGTGATCCAAAAGGTATGGAATTAAGCAATCAAATTCTTATTTCTATGTTTAGGTGGTGGTCTGAAATCAACTAAATCTTTCCGAAGCTACCCACTTTTTTAATTTTTCTCTTAGTAATTTCTTCCCTTCAAAAATTGGTGGGCAAAATGGCGGTTGATCGTCATTAAGACCTAACAAATCGGCAGTAACTCTTATCTGACCATCACAATGCTGACCTGCACCTATTCCTATTATTGGAATGCTTAAGTCGTTTTGGATTTCTTTCGCAAGCATCTCAGGAACGTGTTCTAAAACTATAGAAAAACATCCTAAACTTTCAAGAATTGAAGCTTCTCTTTTGATTTTTTCCTGGCTTTCTAAACTCTCCCCTTGTTTTTTTAACCCAAGATTTAGATAGCTTTGTGGAGTAAGACCAAGATGCCCCATTACAGGAATGCCCATTCTTATAATTCTAGAAATAACCTTTTGTATTTCAGGTTCGCCCCCTTCAATTTTTACAGCTTTTGCATAGGTATTTTGAATTATTTTCCCTGCATATTCTACGGCTTTCTCTTCTCCGCATTGATAAGTAAGAAATGGCATATCGCAGACTAATAAGGGTTGTTCTTCAATTTCTTTGGTAAACCCTCTCGAAACTGCATTAGTGTGATAAATCATATTATCTAACGTTATCGGTAATGTGGATTTGTATCCTAAACAAACCATTGCTAAAGAATCTCCTACTAAAACAAGATCTGCTTCAGATTGCTCTGCTAAAGAACCGGAAATAGAGTCCCATGCAGTTAATGCAATAATCTTTTGATAGTTTTTTTTATATTTAATGAGTTCTGAAGGCAACATAATAAACTATGTATCTTTTTTTTTAAAGAATTGCTAGGATACGTATGACTCGGCCTTTCGCGGTTTTAACGCCTAAACCTGGTCAGGACCGGAAGGTAGCAGCCACAAGGGATGCTTGAGGCAGGCGAGATAACCGAGTCACCTTATTTTAACTAACTAATCTATATCTTTTTTATTCTGTCTTAATCTCAAAAACTCTGGGATACTTGCTCCATTAACTTTTTTCTCGGAATTATTATAAAGTTGTTGATTTGACAATCTATTTTTTAGTCTTTGTTGGTTTAGAGGTAGATTTGTTTCAAATCCAGTAGCTATTACAGTGACTTGTATTTCTCCTTCCATTGCTTCATCAACAACAGCTCCAACTATTATATTTGCTTCTTGATCGACAACATCATAAATAATTTCGGATGCTGAGGTCATATCTTCCAATGTCATATCTTTACCGCCAGTAATGTTAATAACACAACCTTTGGCGCCATCAATTCTTGCTGCTTCTAGTAGAGGACTATTTATTGCTGCCTGTGCAGCTTCTAATGCCCTGGACCTGCCAGATCCGATACCAATACCAAGAAGTGCTGTACCCGCCTCTGTCATAACTGACCTTACGTCTGCGAAATCAACATTCACTAATCCTGGACATGTAATTATGTCACTTATACCTTTGACGCCCATTCTTAAAACATCATCAGCGTTCCTAAACGCTTCTTGAAGTGGAGCACCTGCTATAACGTCTTTTAATCGGTCATTTGGGATAACAATTAGAGTATCAACATTCTCGGCAAATCTTGAAATCCCTTCTTCTGCTTGACGCATTCTTCTTTTTCCTTCAAAAGAAAATGGTTTGGTAACTATTCCTACTGTTAAGGCCCCACTCTGTTTCGCCACCTCAGCGACTACAGGAGCCGCCCCTGTTCCAGTACCTCCACCCATGCCGGCGGCTATAAAAACTAGATCTGTTCCATCTAATGTTTGTTGCAGTTCCTCTCTAGACTCTTCAGCAGCTTTTTGACCAATACTAGGATTGCCTCCTGCTCCAAGACCTCTTGTTAAATTCTGTCCTAATTGAACTCTGCATTCAGCAGAAGATTGCAATAGTGCTTGAGCATCAGTATTAAGTACTCGGAATGACACACCTTCTAGATCACTGTCAATCATTCTGTTTACCGCGTTACTTCCACCACCACCAACACCAATTACTTCGATTTTGGCGTTTTGACTTGGAAGGATTTCTCCTGATTGATCAAAGTTTGGATTGTTTCCGAAGCTCATCTTCTAATTAAGAATCTAATACTAGTATTGGGTGCATTATGAACTTACTAGGCTCATAATGTAGGGATTTGTTGATGAAAGTCCTTAAATATTTATTTAATAAGAATTTTGCTTAAAATGTAAAACCCTTACAGACACTATATTAATTTAAAGAGTTTGGCTGAAATTCATTTACAAATATTAGGGTTTGAACACTTTTATTTTTGGGCTGTTTGGGTCAGTAAGGTCAATATTGTCTATTTTCTCCGAAAGGTTATTTTTACTTAAATAATCTTTGAGTTTGCTAATTATTTGTAATTGAGATCTGACTAAAGTATGATTAAATCCCAATAATATTAGGTTCAAATCTTTTTCTTCTAAAGTTAAAAATCCATTCGGTGAAAAACGTATTTTAATTATATCAATTTCACTATTTTTGTGTGCAGTTAAAATTTCTGATAATGGTTTTATCGATTTTTCTTGCCATCCAAAAACTTCTATACTTGAACTTTCCAAAGTTTCTTTTTCTGCGTGTTGTTTATATAAGAAAAAACCATCTTCATCAATAAAACCTGATATCTTTTCACTATTTAATACTCTTTCTCCATAAGCCACTGGTGTCCTAGTTTGAATTAGAACTATTAAACCAAAAGGTAATATTTGTCTTCTTACTGAAATATTCTTAAGTGATAAATTTTGCTTTAATTCTTTTTCTATATATTTTGTTTTAATGAAAACTAAACGGGTTGGAATATTCAAAGAAGAATTGTCCACTATATCTTTTTCTGTGAATAATTTACTACCGTAAATTTTTATATTTTGAACATCTATGTTTTTTAAACTCTTTAGGCTTAAAAAGCTTATTGAAAATAAAAATATAATTAAAAAGAAAAAGATTCTTTTGCTAATTTTTTGTTTTTTTATCACAAATCACATCGAGCTTTTTCCATTAATTGCTCCATCCATTCTCTTGCTCTATCCGCATCTGAAAATGGCACATCCATTTCTTTTCCATCACCAACAAGTCTAAGCCTGCACTTTCCTTGAGATTCGATTGTTAAGGGTGCTTCTCCTGAAGTTAAAGCCATTAATTCTATTAATTCAAGTTTTTTGATTGTAAAACTATCTTTTTCTTCAAATGAGCCAGCTTCAAATGCGCTCCATCTTAATTTGCCATTTTTTAACGAAGCTGCTCCAGAACTGTCTAACTTGCAAAGCTCAGAACCCTCTGCCCACATCCTAAAAAGATTTTGTCTTCTTCTCTCTAGCCAACCAAGGGCAGTTAATAAAACGAAGATTAAAAGTAATGGTAACCAGAGAAGTCCATGCAACATTGGATTTAATCTATAAATCTAAAGATATATCTACCAGTTTAGCCACAAGTTGATCAATATTTAAACCTGAAGCCTTCCAAAGCATTGGGAACATACTTTTGCTGGTAAAACCAGGAATGGTATTAATTTCATTGATAAAAATTTTATTGGAATATTTTTCTAGAAAAAAATCTACACGGGCAAGTCCAAAAATATTTAAGGCTCTACAGCTTTGAATAGCTAGTTGTTTAATTTGGGTGACCATTTTAGGATCTATTTTTGCTGGAATAACTATTTTATTATCCGCATTATATTTTGATTCGTAATCGAACCAATCATTCGTATAAGAGACCTCGCCTACTTCTGAGGTGAATAGTTCTGCATTACCAATTATTCCGCATTCAAGTTCTCTGACATCTAAACCTTCCTCTACTACAATTCTTGAATCTATTTCCCACGCCTTTTTCAAAGCCTGAAATATCTCTGATTTATTTTTGACTTTAGAAATACCAAGAGATGATCCTGAATTGGAAGGTTTAACGAAAACTGGAAAATTTAATGAACTATTAATTTCGCTTAATAACTTATTTTTTACGCTTTCATTATTAAGATCATGATTGTTAATAGATAAATAGTTAACTTGGGGTATTTCATGATATGAAAATATTTTTTTCATTAATATTTTGTCCATCCCAACAGCAGAACCCAAAATACCGCAACCTATTAAAGGTTTTTGTGTGAATTTTAATAATCCATGTATAGCTCCATCCTCACCATTAAATCCATGCAAGAGAGGAAACCAAATATCAACACTTTGAAAATCTATTCTATCAAGAAAGTTAATTTTTCTTTGATTAAAAATGCCTTGTTTTATTGTTGTATTGTTTTTAATTGCACTAATTAGGATCTTTTCTGAGTGATCACTATCAAGCCAGTCTCCATGTTTATTTATGTAAAAGGCTTTAACAGTAAAACGTTGTTTATTTATTTTTGAATTAAAGGCTTGAAAAACTGTCTTTGCAGAGGATATCGATACTTCATGTTCATTGGAATAACCACCAAATATTAATCCAATACATTTTTTCTTTTCCTCGATCATTTAGAACAAATTACTTCCAAAGTTCACCTGTTAGAGAAAAAGGTCTTGCTTGGTTTATTTTGACATCTATTTCATCTCCTAATGAAAAATTAAATTTAATGTTTTTTGGAATCTCTACGAAAGTTAATCTATTTGTCCTCGTTCTACCCATGATTTGCGAAGAATTTTTTGGATTTAAACCCTCAATTAAAACACTTTCAATATTATTGATATATCTTTGATTCCTTCTCCTAGCTGTTGTTTCGACCAAAGCATTAATTTCCTGTAATCTAGCTTTTTTAATTTCTTCCGGAATTTGATTAGTCCAAACTGCTGCAGGAGTATTTGGTCTTGCTGAGTATGCTGCTGTATTTACTTGATCAAAGCCAATATCTGATATCAATTTCAAGGTGTCTTTATATTGTTGTTCGGTTTCTCCTGGAAAAGCAACTATTGCATCAGCTGTGATTGATGCATCTGGCATTAATGATCTTATATTTTCAATGATATTTTTATACTTTTTGATAGTGTATCCTCTGGACATCTGTTTTAAGATTTCATCATTTCCACTTTGGAAGGGAATATGGAAATGTTCACAGACTTTATCAAGTTCATAACAAGCTTGAATCAATCTTTTTGAAAAATATCTTGGATGACTGGTAGCAAATCTTATTCTACGAATCCCTTTAACATCATGAATGTAGTACAAAAGATCAGTTAGAGTATTTTCTTTCCTCCCCTCTTTTGTAGTCCCTGGGAGATCTCTCCCATAAGCATCAATATTCTGCCCCAAAAGAGTAATTTCTTTGAAATTATCATCTGCTAGTTTTTGTATCTCACTTTTTATCGCATTTGGATATCTTGATTGCTCTTTTCCTCTTACAGAGGGTACTACACAATATGAACATCTTTCATTACATCCATATATGATGTTAACCCAACCACAAATAGAGCTTTCTCTTCTAGCACTTGTTATGTCTTCAGAAATGAAGGTTTCCTCAGTGGCCGCAACTTGATTACCTAAATCAACTTTCCCCAGAAGGTTCTCAAGGTTATTAACGTGTTGAGGGCCCATTACTAGATCAAGTTCTGGTACTCTTCTGAGTAAGGACTCTCCCTCTTGCTGCGCAAGACAACCTGCAACAACAAGTTTTAAGCCAGGTGTTTTGTGCTTTCTTTTTGCTTGTCTTCCTAGAAAGCTATAAACTTTTTGTTCCGCATTATCTCTGATAGTGCATGTATTGTATAAGACTAAATCGGCATTTAATTCATCATCTGCTCTGGTGTATCCCATTTTCTCTAAAGTTCCAGCCATTCTCTCAGAATCAGCTTTATTCATTTGGCATCCAAATGTGGTTATCCAATAACTGCCAGTAGTTACATCCTTTTGAAATTGTTTTGTTTCTTGTTTTGTTTTTGTTAGCACTTTGCTAGGAATTTTTTATGATTCTTTAATTCAAAATTACAAGTTAAATAAATTTGGTGCAAATTCATGAGGGCGAGCGAGGGGATTCGAACCCCCGAATAGCGGCGCCACAAGCCGCTGCCTTAACCACTTGGCGACGCCCGCCCCACATTTATAAATTTACCAACTCAAGGGTAATTTTTCATAGTTATTTTTATCTTTTAGCGAAATTTGAATTATTTTTCTAATTCAGTAAAGTTTTCTTATGTTTTAGAATAAAAGAAAATTTAAAAATTTGAGTAATTCCGGCACCGCTGAGGTTCTTATTCCCAGAAGCCTTTGTTTAATAGAAGATTTTGATAACCTCATTATTGATGTAGAGGATTTATGTTCAGTTTCCATCAGTTGGGAGGACGGATTTGTTTCTGAGTTAAAGCCTTTAAAAAATCAAGTTACAAAACCAACAAATATTTTATTCCCAAGATTTGTTGAAACGCATTCGCATTTTGATAAAGCTTTTACATGGGCAGATTTTCCTAATCTGGAATCAAACTATGGAGGAGCATTATCAATAAATCTCAAAGAACATAAATCTAGAACTACAGATAAGGTTCTTGAGAGAGTTGAGAAATCATTAAAACTTGCCATTCAAAATGGATATCGAGCTATTAGAAGTCATATTGATACATACAAAAGTCAATCGATTGATATTTGGATTGAACTTTTTAAATTACAAAAAAAATTTTCATCTGAGTTGACATTACAATTCGTTGCTCTAGCTCCATTGGAATTCTGGGATACTTCTAGTGGGGAAGAGTTAGCAAAAACATTTTCCTCTCATGGAGGAATTTTAGGGGGTGTTATTGTTCCTCCTTTTAATAAAAAAGATACAAGCAAATTTCTTAAAAAGATGCTTCTTCTCGCGAGTAAATATAAATTAGAAATTGATTTGCATATAGATGAATCAATTATTGAGCCTGGAGCAGGAATAAAAGTTTTATTAGAGACAATCGAAAATTTAAAAATTAATAGTATTCCGATAACTTGTAGTCATCTGAGTAGTCTTATTTCTCTAAGTCATAGTGAAATTTTAAATTTAGGAGAAAAAATGGCTGAGAAAAATATTAAGGTTATTGCTTTACCTCTGACGAATTTTTGGCTGCTCAATCGAATTAATAAAACTACCTCCTTAAAAAGACCAGTTGCGCCAATAAAGCAATTACAGAAATCACACGTGGATGTATCTATAGGTAGTGATAACGTTCAAGATCCTTGGTACCCATTCGGTAATTTTGATCCTTTTTATATGTTGTCTTGCTCGATACCGATGCTTCAACTAAATCCTTGGGAGAGAATGACTCTATCTTCTATTTTTTTAGCTCCAAGCAGATTATTAAACTTAAAATGGGATGGTTTAATTAAAAAGGGTTGCCCTGCTGACTTTGTAATTTTAGATGCACAAAGATGGGCTGATGTTTTTTCGAGCACTTTAAAAAGAAAAGTATTTATAAAAGGCGATTTATATTGCTAATCGACTAATTTATATACAAAACATAAAGAATTTTATTAATGAAATCAAATAATCTTAAATTTATAGACAAATTTAGGGAAGTCAAAAACTTAGAGATTATTGAAGGCCCATCCGACGTAAAAAGACTTTCAAAAGATTTTTATAACTACTCTCCAATCCTTACTGAAAAATTAGACGGATGTATTGCTGATTTGGTGGTGAGACCTAGTGATCATAATGCGGTGAAGAAAGTAGCAGAAATTTGTTGGGCATTTTCTATCCCTCTTACTTTAAGGGGTTCAGGTACAGGTAATTATGGTCAAGCGGTCCCTTTGTTTAAAGGAGTTGTAATGCAGATGAGTAACTTTAATAAGTTAGAAGAATTTGATCCTGATACAGGTTTTGTGAAAGTACAGTCTGGCTGTCTCATGGGAGATTTGAATAAACAATTAGAGAAATATGGGAGGGAATTAAGGTTGCTTCCTAGTACTTGGAAAACCGCTACAATTGGAGGCTTTATTGCAGGTGGATCAGGAGGTATTGGGTCGATTAGGTGGGGATTTTTAAGAGATCCTGGAAATCTTATAGGTTTAGAGGCAGTGACGATGAATGAAAAACCTGTATTATTAAAATTTGATGCTGAAGAATCCGAACCTTTAAATCATGCTTATGGGACTAATGGAATAATTACTTCTTTATTACTTGCTACTGATATCAAACGTAAGTGGTATTCAATAGTTATCGACTGTATTAAATTTGAAAAAACAATAGAAATATTAAAAACTCTTACTAGCTCCGCAGTTGATCTGAAACTGGGAGCAATTCTTGAAGAAGAAATTGTAGATCAAATGCCAACATGGTTTAAAAGTAAATCTAGAAGTAACAAGATATTAATCCAATCTACTCTTGGAGGAATACAAACGATAGAGCTGATTTGTAAAAAATTCAAAGTTGAATCTAAACTCCTTGGGGAAGAAGAAAAACTCGTTAATGGAATTTCTGAAGTCGTATGGAATCATACAACTCTTCATATGAGGTCTAGGGATAAAAATTGGACATATTTACAGATGCTTTTGCCACTAAATAATGAACTAAAATTAATTAATTTTTTGAGAAAAAAATGGGGTAAAAAAATTCTTTGGCATTTAGAGGCAGTTTCTCAGCAAGGATCACCTCGATTAGCTGCTTTGCCAGTAGTAAAGTGGAATGGGGTAGAAGAATTAAATAAAATAATAGAAGATTGTAAGAAACTTGGTGCGTTTATTTTTAATCCCCATGTTTTAACTGTCGAAGGCGGAGGCCTAGGAGTGGTGGACTCTGATCAAGTAAAAGCGAAACTAAAATTTGATCCTAAAGGGCTATTAAATCCAGGAAAATTAGAGGGTTGGGCAATAAAGGAAAAATTTAATATTTAACATTTCTGTTTATTTGCAAATTTAATAAATTCAGCTACTAAAAAAATAGAACCTGTTAAAACAGGATGATTAGGGGGCCATTTTTTAAGGGCAAATAAATACTCAATGGCAAATTCAAACTTATCAAACTCAATTATGTTTTGAAAGTCAATTTCTTTAATTTGAGAGAGATCTTTTAATTGCCAACTAGGTTGGCTTGGAACTGGCACAAGTAATAAGTGATCATTTTTCTTTAGAAGTGTTTTTAATATTGCGAACATATCTTTTTGTTTCTGGACACCTAAAATCCAATAAATTCCTTCTTCTTCATTATCCCAATTGCTTCGCTCATTAGAGAGTGCTTTTGCAGCAGGATAATTATGAGCACAATCTACAAGAATTTTTTTGTTTAAATAATTTATTATTTCTAGCCTTCCGTTCCAAGTTGTTTTTTTAAGACCTTCAGATATATATTGTTCTTTAATATTAAATCCCAACTTATTAAGAGCTTCAATTGCTCCAACGGCGACTGAAGCATTTTGCTTTTGGAAAATTCCTTTTAATCCAAGCTCATAGCTGTTTGAAATTGAATCTTTCCAGAATATTTCTGCTCCAACCTCTTCAACTTTTTTGGATATTAAATTTTCAACTTGACTGTTTTGTTTGCATGAAATAACAATTGAGTTTTTTTCAATAACTGCTAATTTTTCCTTGGCAATTTTATCAATCGTATCTCCAAGAAATTTTTTATGGTCTAAGCCAATATTCCCAATAGCAATTATTGGTCTTAATTTATGGGCTGTTGTCGCGTCTAATCGTCCCCCTAAGCCAGCTTCAAGAATGAGCAGTTCAACTTTTTCATTGTCAAAAAAAGTTAGTGCGCAGCAAATAATCTTTTCAAAAGGAGTTAATTCATATTTTGAAAAATTTTTTTCTATTAATCTATAGATTTTTTCAAAATCAGTTTTGTTAATATTTTTTTTATTAACTCTAATCCTCTCACATATATCAAAAAGATGAGGAGATGTAGTTACACCAAAATTCTTTTTAGCTTCAAAAAGTATACTTTCTAAATATGCCGCGATTGATCCTTTCCCATTGGTTCCAATAATTTGTATTGCGGGGATATTCTTGCAAGGATTACCAAGTTCCTGAAGTGCTTTTTTAATTCTAGATAAACCTAACTTGATATTATCCCTTTCATATTTGGGTGATAATAATTCAAAAATTTTTAAATTTGCATTTTTCAAAATTTAAAGTGGTTTAACTCTTCAAAAATTGAATTTAGCTTATCTAAAAGAATATTAATTTCTCTTCTAGATATAATTAATGGTGGAACAATCCTAACAACGTTCTCTCCTGCAGGAACTACCAGTAATCCTTTATCAAAAGAATTTAATGTAATTTTTTTTGCATCAGCATATTCTTCATTGATAACAAGACCTTGTATTAAACCTAAACCTCTTTTCCCTCTAATAATATTTGGAAATTTTTTTGACAATTCTTCAAATCCAGCGCTTAATTGTTCCCCTCTTAAAGAAACATTATTTATAAGATTTCTTCGAGCTATTTCTTCTAATACAGTTAAGGCAGCCTTACAGGCGAATGGGTTCCCTCCAAACGTACTTGCATGATCTCCTGGAGAAAAAATGTTAGCGTTTTCTTTTACCAATAATGCTCCAATTGCATGACCTCCTCCTAATCCTTTAGCGAGGGTGAATCCATCAGGTTCAATTCCTAAAT
>Ga0208749_1000078_pt1 | contig 22743 bp, 30 predicted proteins | sample Knorr_S15_td_DCM_FD_185601 | JGI IMG/M metagenome (GOLD analysis project Ga0208749, IMG submission 185601) | Marine microbial communities from Southern Atlantic Ocean transect - Knorr_S15_td_DCM_ad_63m_LV_B (SPAdes) (version 2) | ecosystem: Environmental > Aquatic > Marine > Oceanic | place... | reverse complement strand
TGTCAACTGTGACTCATATCCAATCGAGATATTTTGAGAACCAGAACTGTTGTTGGCAAGTGCATCATGGCCAATAGCTATGTTACTATTAACACTACTATTACCACGACCTATCTTAAATGGATCACTGCTTGTTCCGAATATTACAAGGTCTGCGTTGTCTATATTAACAGTACCTTTAAGAAGAATGTTATCTGTAATAGAAGCACCAACTGTTAGGTCTTCATTGACTATTAGATTCTGATTAATTGTAAAGTCACCACCTGCTGCACCCATATTAATAGCAGATGCTGCACCAAATGCAGTAATAGAAGTTGCATTAGTATTGAATAAACTGAAACCAGTAGATGTTGTTATCATACTGGTTAATATATTAGGACTGGTCTGGAATACAAGACGACCAGTACCAGTTGTATCACTAATCAAACCACGAAGCTGTGTGGATGTAGTAGATGCAAAGGTAGCAAGAGTATCAGATGTATACGCTACGTTACCACCTGATCTAAGGTTTGCACTAACAGCAGCAACAGCATTGTCTGTTGTTAGTGTTACATCTCTTTGAATATCAAGAGTCTTTCCTGATGTTACTGATAGAACACCAGATGCAGTTGCTGTAATTTGAAGTCCATTAATAGATGTAGCAGTAGCAGCACCTAGTGTTGGGTTCGATAATATAGGAGATGTTAAAGTCTTGTTAGTAAGTGTCTGTGTCTCACCTTCTGTTACAAATCTCCTTGATACAGAACCATCCCATGCTCTCCAGTAAGCACCAGACTCGTACCATTCTAGTCTTTGATAAGCAGTTGTATTTCCAGAAGCATCAGTAGTTCTGTTAAGTTGAATACCACCATCAGCACCACTTATATTATTACCTTTTCTAAGTTCAATTAAATTATCTTCTACTTCTAAAGTGGTTGTGTTTAAAATTGTTTGCGTACCATTGACAACTAGGTCACCACTAATGGTAACGGTTGATCCGTTGTCAGTAATAAGACTATCTGCTAACTGGAAGTTACCAGAGTCCCACTTCATTACAGTGTTACCTGTTAGGTTAGCAGCATTCTTTAACTGGAAATCTAAACCAGATAATAGAACACCATTAGATGCTGTCAATGAAGCACCAGTGTCACTGTTAACAGATGAAACTGTGATTGTTGTGACTCCACCAACTGTTGCCTGTGTAACAGTAGATGCACCAGCAGCAGCAATCTTAAAGTCACCAGCAGTAACAGCATTAGAACCAGATGCTAATCTTGTTACAGTATCGTTGTCTTGACTAGCAATAGTAACATCATTACCTGCTTGTGTCACAGTAACATTAGTACCACCTAAGATATTAACATCACCAGATACAAGAGTTCCAGCAGTTCCACCCTTAACACGAGTAACTGTGTTGGTAGAATCAAAAGTAATTGTTGGGTCGTTGTTGCCGTCTATACCCTGTGCTACGGTTGTTGCTCCAGTAGCAAGGAATGTAAAATCTCCAGAGGCATATGCCTGACCAGCTGTTGCTCTCAGTCTTGTAATAGTATCAACATATACTGAGCTAACATCAATAGTATTTGTTGCTGCGTTTTGTGTGACAGTAGTAGATCCACTACCAGAAATTTTCATTGCACCTGTCTGTGCAGCACCACCTTGAGCAGCTTGTAGTGTTGTGATAGTGTCTGCATCAGGAGCAGAACCAGCAATAGTAATTACATCTCCAGCTCTAACGATCTCTAACGCAACAGCATTAGAACCAGCTGGCACAGATTGAGGAGCACCAACAGCAATAGTAACATCATCAGTACCAGATCCAGATCCACCAGCAGTTAATCGAACAATCTTTTGAGTAGCATTTAATCCATCAGTAGCACTAATAGCGTAAACAGTATTATCATTTGGAGTTACTACTGTACCACCTAATGATATCTGAGTTCCGTTAACGCTTATAGATGAGTTGGATAGAGCATTGTTTGGAATGTTACTAAGCGTATTCTGAGATCCAGATATGATTGCGGAAGTAAGAGTCTTATTAGTAAGAGTCTGGGTTTGTGTTAGATAAACATCACCAGGCGTACCCCACGACACCGCAGTACCATCACTAGTCAGGTACTTACCTGAACCTGTGTCTGAACTGATAATAATATTATTACCTGATAAATCTAGATTGTCACCTGATACAAGTTCCTCTATTTTTTTAGAAACTTCATTAACAATCAATGGAAAACGATTAGCCATTTACATTCCCGATGGATACTACTGCTCTGGTTTATTTATGTCTAGTAGAATAGAGTCCTTCTTCTAGGAAAGGATTGAGAGGCTTTAGTCATGTCTGGTCTCGCACCAACAACGTCATTACCACAGTAACCAGAAGTAACTCGTGGATTTTCTAAATGCAATGTCACATTCGGACTACCCTTGTCACAAGTATCATCCGCAAAAGTACCAGTACCAGAATTAAATGTCATTTCATTAGACAAACCCTGAGTCTGAATCAAATTCATCACATCAGTATTATGAAATCTTTTCTTATTAGTGGCAAGACAAGCAGCGCAACCAGCAACTTGAGGGGATGCCATACTAGTACCATTAATAGGATAATAATAATTATTACCACCATACTTAGCATCTGCTATACCAACACCAGCATAGTCTCCAGTTATAACAGAAGGATCTGCCCACGCAGATACAATAGCATAACCAGGAGCCCATACATCTATTCTCGGTCCATAGTTAGAGAATGATGCTCGTCTCTGATCTTGGTCATTATCTATAGCACCAACACATATAACACCAGGTGCAGCACCAGGACTAGAACCTTGATTGAATAATCTCGGTCCTCCAAAAGTACCTGTAACTGTATTATTATATCCAGGATCAGTTGGTAACACTATATGAAAGTTCTCGTTGCTTGCTGCACCAATTACAATAACACCGTCAGCAATAGCATCTGCCACATCAGCATCAAGAGCAGCAACTCTAGCAGGAAATTTTCTTTTCCATTGTGATATACCAAAGTCTGCTGATATACCTGCCATTGTCCAACCACTAGGGCCTGGATTACCTGAGTTATATGTAACACCATTATATACAATGGTTGTAATATCAGATATTGCAAACCCATTTGGATAATCATTTGTATAGTTAGCACCATACCCCCAACTATGATTTGTAACAGTAGGATTTCTAAATCCTGTTGTTGGATTGACTGCTTTGTTCTTATGAAATGCTCTTAGATAATCAAAGATTGCCATGACTGGAGTTGCACTACCACTAAGAACATCTAGATGATAGATGTTTGCTTCTCTTGCCCATCCATAATGTTGTCCAGCAACAGTACCAGTAACATGATTACCATGAAAATCTACATTAGTTGCTTGAGTTTTGTATGGATAACTACCTGTAGGTAGAGTGGTTCCATCATCATCAATACTGGTAACTATACTATTAAGATTATTATACCACTCATAACTAACAAATCTTGACTGATTTGTAGTAGGACTAACCCACTCTTTACAATCAGTTGATACAGGATCATCACAAATAACTACATCGACATGCTTTCCATCATTAAAGACATCAATGTTTGCTGTCTTAGTATTAGAACCTCCGTCTCCAAAAGAATTCTTACCTCTCTGTGCAGAATCTCCAACCGTATGTAAATGACCCCACTGAAAATCAGTAGAATTAACTGTACCACCAGCCTTCATGAAAGTTCCATTCATATTATAAGGTGTGTTATTAACTAACCTCTCAGGAAAAATACCTCTATCTTCTGGTCTTAATTCAACAGCAAGTACCCTAGAATCTTCTGCCAACTGTAATGCCTGTGCATCTGTCATCCAATAGTGAGTGTTCCTACTAATAGGACGCTTAAGATTTATACGAAAACCATTTGATTCCATGTCATCATAGAACCCTGGTAAATCTTCATATGTATGAAGAGTTACGACATAGATTTTTTCCATCTTTAATCCTCTAGTTGTATTACAGTAAGACCGACAGTTATTGCAGCAGCACCACCACTCTTATTAACAACCTTTGCATACACATTGGTTGATGGTGTTCCATCATTATTAAATCCAACCACACCTGGAGTTATTAGTTGAGTCTGATTACCAGTAGTAATTACCTCAGCAATTACTCCACTACCAGGAGTAGGATCTGTAGTCTCACTTCTAAGTGCATCATTAGTTCTAGCAGTAGTATCTGTATAAAGAGTTACCCATGCTGCTGCTGATGTATAAATCTTAAGAAGAGCATACGATTTATATGCTACAACTGTTATATCACCTGATGCATTGTTAGCAATAGATGCAGTTGTTGCGGTATATTCTGCTCTAGTAGATAAACTAGCAGATGGAGTTGACCAGTTTACGTTACCAGCTCCATCACTGGTCAATATGTCATTGGCAGTTCCGTTTGCAGTAGGGTATGTAAGACCACCAGCAGTTAAAGCACCCGTAATAGTTGCTCCTGTATTACTTGTTTCAATTCTGGTAGTAGCACCATAATCCAGTTCTATAGCATTAGTAGCAGCTATTTTAACAGAAGAATGGTTATCAATAACTAATTCATAACTACCATTACCACTTAAATAATTTTTAGATGCAGAATTACTCCAATGCATTGTAAGATGAGTTGTAGCACCATTGTAAAGAGAAAATCCTTGATTGGATGTACCAATAGGAACAATAAAACCAGCAGTAGCAGTAACTGATGAATCAGTAGCAAATGTACCAGCACCATCTATAGTCAAACATGATAGATCACTAAAGTTTCCTATCTGAAGTGCGTTTATACTAGCTCCATCACTATTAGGTCCGTCTGCTCTACAAATTGCACCACCATCACTATCAAATTTCCATCCTATACTAGCAGCACCAGCAAATACTCCGAATCCACCAGGAAAATAAGCAGATGTTTCATAGATAGCAGTTTTAGTTATTCCACCACCAGAACCATTGATACTATTACCATTTAGATCTAAACCACCACCAAGTTGAGGTGTAGTATCAGATACTATATCAGTCAAATATGTATTACTATCAATTGTATAAGTACCAGCACCAGTACGTTTCATTAATCCATTGGAGGTGAAGTCACCATCAAGGATCGCAGTTCCCAATGAAGTTAGGTATCCACCAGCACCATGATCTCCCCAACCATATGCAGTATTCCAATTGGATGAGTTACCACCACTAGCAGTAACAGATCCCGATATAGTAACACCAGTTGCAGTAGTTTCTAGAATGCTTGTACCTGCATGTCCCAAAGTACAACCACCAGCTGCATCCATTAAGAATCCATAATCATTTCCATTCTGACTCTTCATCTCAACTTGAGCTGAGTTGATTATTACTTTAGATGTTCCAGAAGATTGTAACGTAACGTTAGTACCATCAGTAGAGATGTCAAGATCAGATCCAAATGACAATTTAGTAAGATCTTCAAACACTAAAGCATCAGCAGACCTATCCCAAGCAAGATCTCTACCAGCAGTTGCACCATCAAAAGTTATATCATTATTGAAAGTAAGAGCAGTACTTGTTGTAGCACCTCTACCAGTAACTGTTGCTAATGTATCTACTTCAGCAGTAATGAATGAAGTAAGATCAGCAGGTGCAAATGTGAATACACCAGTTCCATTATTATATGACAATGATCCACCACCTGATGCAGCAGCAGTAGAAGTAGAAAGATCTGTTAATGCTATACCACTACCAGAAGCAGAAGTAAGGTCAGTTCCAGGTTCCCATTCACCATTTGCATTGTTCCATTTAAGAACCTGTCCATCACTAGGTGCGTTGGAAGAAACATTTGATAAACCACCAAGAGCAAGAGAAGTTAAATATCCTGCACTAGCATGGTTACCCCAACCATATGCTGTATCCCAATTACCAATTTTTGCAGTAGTAACTCCAGCAGCATCACCAAGTGATGTTAAGTATCCACTAAGGTCTGGTGGGGTGTATGTAAATTCTCCGTTACCACCATTATACGACAAATTACCACCGCCACTAGCAGACGCAACAGTCACGCTAGGGACACCTGGTATGGATGGTTTATTTTTTATAACTGCAAGTCCAGTAGTAGCATTCCAATCCGACTGGATTTGTACTGCTGGAATTGTAGGCTTATTACTTAAGTCTTGATAGTTACCACTGAAAGGAGTAGACCATTGTATAGTTGTGCCAGTAGAACTCAGTACTTGTCCTAGTGTTCCAAAAGTTCCACCTGCTTGAAGTTCCTTGCCAGCAGGAATATTCAGACCTTCTTTCAGCTCTATGGGTGAGTTATCAGCGTAGTTGGCAATCTGATTTGCAAGAATTTTTGACATATACTTCTAGTCCTGAAGACACTTTCTCTGAGCTAGAAGTATTTATGAATAAACCAGATTACCTGCTACTATACTACGACCATTGCATTGGTTAGGTGGTACATAATGATCAACCCAACCAGGAAACATTATCAACATACCTTCTGTTGGTCTTATCCTCTTACGAATCTCTCTGAATACTATAGGTGATGAACCTTCTGGTGTATTAACATAGTATACAAACGCCCAATCATTATGAATATGATTATGAAATTTTTGAAAGTGTCCTTCTTGATATACCTGACCCCACAAATCTACTAACTCAGTGGGTCTATCTACTAAACTCTGTGCGTACTCTGCAATTTTAACAAACTCTTCTACCTTAAAACAATCCCACTTGGTCATCAATGCTCCTTTATCTTTGGTGACACTGTTGTCACATATAATTCTATGCAGCAGACCATTCTCTTCTCGTGCTTTGGGATATTGAAAGGCACGTATCTCTCCTAAATTTAATCCTTCATAGTCAAATAATCTATTCATATTCCCATTCAGTAATATCACCTGGAAGAATAAATTGAGACGCTGCTTTCACAGCGTCATCAAGATACTCATAAGGACCATACTCCTCACCGTTATAATCATAATAAAATTCACCACATCTTTCCTCGACTGTAAAATGATTTACAACCTTGTCTCCATTAACCTCTTCGATTAATCTAAAAGAACATGGGTTAGGATATAGTGGGTGGTTTGTCATCTGAATCATCATCAAAAGTAATCACATCATTAGTACCCCACGCAGCAGGATCTGGTGTGAATGTTACATTATTATCTAAGTCAGTGGTGTCTATGTTTATATCACCTGTGATTAGATCACCTAATATTCCTGTGTCATTTGTAGGAAAGTTGATGACATTATCTAATGCATCCATGTCTCCACCTGATTTAGAGTCTAATTTAAAATCATACTCTGCCTTATTCCTATAGTAGTCAGATATATTATCTACCTTTCTAATTGGAGTACATGCAAGGACATCCTTAACACTATTCAAACATTCGACAAGCATACTAAGATTCTCATCGTTTTTCTGTTCCAAAGATTCCACAAACGCTGCACGAAGTTCTTCTTCAGCAGCAAGTAAGTGCTTTCTAATATCGTTACAAGACATATTTTTTATACCATGAATGTTGTTAAAAATGCATAACCGATTAACCAGGCACACAATCCACCAAGTACCTTATAGTATTTGCGGATAGGTGTACCAAAGTATTGTTGTCCTATCATAAGACATTTGTGTGCTGGTGACAAGAGGTAACCTGAATATTCTGTAGCTAAAAACCACACGAGATATTGAGGACCAAAGATTGCTACGAGAGCAGATGTCATACCAGCATACTTACCTGATGAACCCATGATCCATGCTGCAACTGCTGCAACAATAGAGACAGGAATAATCATAGAAGGATCTGCACCCTTAAGATATTCCATTACAGGTCCATGAATCTGTTTAACTACACCGCCAAGAGCAAGAACTATTGATGCGATGATAGCAAACTTTCCATCAAGGTATTTACCCCAGTTCCAATCTTTACAAATGATACTATAGTAACATGCCATAGCACCAAACCAAGGAAAGAAGAAGATTGCTCCACCTTTACCTGTTGCAAGTAAGAACCATAATGTAGCAATGAAAGGAGCCCATCCTCTCAATGCTCTAATCCAGTTGAAGTCACTGATGTTACTTAAATCAGGTACAACTGATTGAGGATCAACCTTAGAAAATATATACCACCATGTATATGCTAGGCATATAATAAGAGGTACTATAGTATAACTAAGGAATCCCCAATAACTTATACCCATAACTGCCATAGGTAGTGCCACAGTTTTTTCAAGTGGACTCCACCAATAGTAATGATGAGTAGAAAGATAATCAATAATACCAAAAGCACTTCTCTTCCTCTTATCTGGTGGTGCTATCGCATCAAGAAGAGGTGCTGAGAGTGCAACTCTTCCAGGAATAGGTAGAACACCACCAAAAATACTAGTAAGAATAATAAGGATACGGTTATCCTTGACATATCTTTTTATCAATGAATAAACATCATCTAATACATGATACTGACGGATAAATCCACCTAATATCATGATACCAAAGATGTAACCCATGTAAAGTTCGTTCTTTAGTATAGCTTGTATCATATATCACACGGAGCGTCATCGAATTTCTGAAGGTCAACCGCCACATAAGCATTGCCATCTTTCTTACGAATAAGAAAGTCCTCACCGTTTTCTATACGAGAGGTATACTTATCAATGTCACCTTGAAATTCTTCTTCTGTAATTTCAATCATATTGTACAACAAATTTTTTCTTTTTGCAAGTAGTTAATTGAGTCTTGACAACCACCCAAATGTAACCTGTCTCCGTATCCATCTAACACAACCTGTGGGAAGGTAGCACCTTCACCAAACTCTTGATAGAATTCTTTCTCAGAAAATTGACTACCAAGTTTATATTCAACAAATGTTAATTCTTGATGTTCCATTACTGCTACAAATTTTTCGCAATAAGGACAGTCTGGTTTAGAGTATACAATTAGAGAGATCATGTTTGATTTTTAGCCGCAAGATAATCGTTATTAAACAGTTCTAACCCTTCACGAGTTAGGACATGATCATACATCTTATCGAAGACTTTAACAGGTATAGTACATACATTTGCACCATACTCAAACGCCCTACCTACATCCCTGACATTCCTAATAGAAGCAGCAAGGATTTGTGTATCAACATCATGCCTCTTATATGTATTAGCGATGTCTTTTACAAGGCACAAACCTCCAAAAGAATTATCATCTACCCTACCTACAAAAGGAGAAACATAGGTTGCACCTGCCTTTGCAGCAAGTATTGCTTGTGATACTGAGAACACAAGAGTTACATTGGTTAATATACCATCATTATGTAACTCATAACAAGCTTTTAGTCCCTCACGAGTGCAAGGTACTTTGATTGTAACATTATCACTGAGGGCAATGTAAGGTTGTGCTTGTTCTACCATCTCTTCAGCAGTCTCAGCGACTACCTCAGCAGAGATGGACTCAAGGTTAGGACATGCTTGATAGATCTCTTCAATCACATCACTCTGCTGTCTACCTGACCTTAATATAAGAGTGGGGTTAGTGGTTACACCATCAACTAATCCAGTCTTATATCCATCAACGATTTGATCCACCTCAGCGGTGTCTAAAAAGATTTTCATTTTTGTTCATTAAGAGGTTCCATTTTAAGGAACTGTTCATTCAAATTATAAAACAATTTATAGTTTAGGGTATTAACCCAATAACCAATGATGTCGTTTCCATCACAATTATATCCATAACCAGTAAGAGGTTCTTCAACCCCATCAATCCTAAATGTTTTTGACCTACCTGCCTCTAGGTAATTGTGAAATTTTTCATCCAGATTGATCATCTTTCCTCGAATGTTAGTTTACGGACTTTTCTTTTACGACGAGCCTCTTGGTATTTTAGGTCATCAGAGGAGAAAAGTGTTGGTTTCTTAACATTATTAACAGATTCTTCTAACGTAACTAAATCTAGATCACTTGCAGTAACATGATCATCTCTTATGGTGGTCATATTAGGACAGCCGCAACATCCTGATCCAACTAGTGTCTTGCCACATACACGGCACTTTACTTTTAACATTGTTCTTTGAAATAATCTTTCCTATAGTAACGTCCTAAGATATTACTATTATAATATGCAGGTGTTCCATCACTCAATGTTTCTATGAGTACATTGTTGACGAACAACTGTTTAGTCTCTTCAAAATTTACTTTACCCTTTGTGGCATGGAGAGATAAGATTTCTCGCTTAAAGATCTCTTTGCCCAATTGTTTAACATCGGACTTAAGTTCGTCAGAACTTCCGTAGTACTTTTTCCAGTCACTCTCACTCGTAACTCTTCGTTTCCCACCTCTAGGCTTTCTACGACTGGTAAAATATTTACGTCCGATGTATCTTTTACCTGTCTGTAAATTAGTAATGCAGTAGACGAAACCGAACTGATCGCCAATATCGTCAGTAGTGAAAGGTTTACCCTCATATAGCCAGGGGTTTTCGTAAACTCCTCCTTCAACCATTTCATAATTTTCATATCATTATCTCCTATTTAGATTGCCAGTTGGTAACAGTTATTTCAATGGAGTTATCATCCATTTCCCACTCTTCATCTATAGTGTATCCCATATTCTTAACTGTATTATGTACAGTCATACGAGCATACTGTTGAGTAACTTTTTCAACAAACCTTTTTGGTGGGACTGGATCTCTCCAAGTTTGTATGTCTGCTACCAGTTCATACTCACCATTACTATTCAAACGAAATCCAATATCATTACCTATAGAAACATCCACCTTTACCTTTTCATGTTGATGGTTAGTAGGATTGATTAACTCTTGATCCTCTTGAACATCATACTGAAGAAGTTGAAGTGCTTCTATTAGTTCAGGTTTGTTCTTTAATTTCGTTTTGATCGTGCTGAAGTGTGACATTTTGTTTATAGTATTCAGGTTTAGGTTCTACGTAGATAACACTACCAAGTTTCTCTTCTATAGATTTAGTTATCTCTTGACATTGATTACCAATGACACCCATAACTTCTTCAGTTACAGTACCATCTTGTCTGATGGAAAATTTAATTTGTTTCATATTGTTTAATACTATCCTCCCATTCTTTTAATGATGATGAACAATCTGGTGGTTCAGGATCTTTATATCCCTTCATCTTTTTCCACCTATTATGCAATGCACCCAAGATCCATGATTGAGATAAACTCTTTGGACCATTCTCTAACAGTTCAAGTTCTCTCTTGTTGCTTGTGTATGCTTTGTACTCTTCTCTCCAGTTGGAGTCATCATAGGTCATAGCTTAAAACCAGCAAAAGTATCCTTCTTAACATCTTGCTTGATACTACCAACAACATATGATTCAACCTCTGTCTCTTGTGGTGCAACCTGCATACCTTTAGAAGATAACCAGTGTGCTGTCCATGGTAATGGATTGTTAGAGATAGGAGTGTCAAAGATTGCATCAAAACCAATTGATTTTAACCTACGATTAGCAGTCCATTCAACATACTTCTGTAGTAATTTATCATTAAGTCCTATTATAGAACCATCTTTAAATAAGTACTCTGCCCATGCCTTCTCCTCTTCTACTGCTTCACGGAACATCTGATAAACATTCTCCTCTTCCTCTTTGGCAATGATAACCATCTCTGGATCATCACCTTCTTTCCACTTATTTAATATATTTTGAGAGACAACCATGTGTTGTGACTCATCTCTTGCAATAAGGGAGATGATCTTGGCACTTCCTTCAAGTAACTTGAGCTCACCAAATGCAAAGGAGCAAGCGAAAGAGACATAAAAGCGAATACCTTCAAGAATGTATACATTAGCAACTGCCTTATAGAGTGATCTTTTTAAATCTTTACGTGTCCATTCTGAATTGATATGACTCCTCATATCATCTTTCCAAGCAGTACTCTGACTATATTCTTGTGCATAATTAATGAACTCATCGTATGCTTTAGTCACTGACTGAGCACGAGCAAGGATCTGGTCATCTTCTAAGATTGTATCAAAGACCTCTGATGGATCAGGGTATACATTCTTAATGATATGTGTATATGATCTGCTATGAATCATCTCCATAGTCTGCCATATATTCATACAACCCTCTAGTTCAGGTAAAGAAACATAAGGAGCAAACGCCATACCAGGCCCACGTCCTTGAACAGAGTCAAGTAAGATCTGATACTTAAGATTGCTTGAGAATATATGTTTCTGTGCAGCATTTAGTGTTTGGTAATCCGCACGATCTTTCTGTAAAGAAACTTCTTCTGGTCTCCAGAAGAAGCCTAGTTGTGTTTGTGTTAACTTATCAAATATAGGATACTTAAATTTATCGTATCTCTGAACTCCTAACGGAGGACCAAAGAACATCTGTCCTTTGGTAGTATCTACTTTATTCGTATTGAATACAGTCATACCAGTTATATCCATATGTTCCTCTTTAGATTTTGCAGCTGTCACAGTCGTCTTCCTCCATCTCAAATATACCTTCTAGTAGATCTTTAATGTCTTCTTTAGGTGCTTCTTCAACTACATCTGATTTAGAATCATATGTATTCTGGTAGTAAGAAGTCTTCCAACCATATTTAAAGGTCGTCAATAAATCCTGTGCCATTACTGATACAGGAACTTCAGAATTTTCATAATGCTGTGGATTATAACTCCAGTTTCCAGAAATTGCTTGATCAAAGAACTTCTGCATAACAGCAACAATATTAATATACCCAGTGTTCCCAGACATATCCCAGAGTAACGTGTAATTGTTCTTAAGGGTTGCGTACTGTGGTACAACTTGCTTGAGAGGTCCCTTCTTAGACTTCTTCGTTGAGATAAGATCTCTGGGTGGTTCAATGCCATTCGTAGCATTACTGACGACTGAAGAAGACTCGGATGGCATCTGTGCAGATAAGGTGCTATGTCGTAGACCGAATTCAACAATGCTTTGTCGAAGACCTTCCCAGTCATGCTTAAGTTCATTCGCAACCAGTTCATCTACATCTTTTTTGTAAGTGTCGATTGGGAGGATACCGTCTGCATACTTGGTGCGATCAAAAGCTCCGCACTTCCCTTTCTCTTTTGCGATTGCGTTACTTGACTTGAGCAAGTAGTACTGGAAACTTTCAGACATGTCGTGGACGAGTTTCCATGCTTCTGGGTCTTCATATTTTACTCCGTTCTTTGCTAGGTAATGTGCTAATCCAATATAACCAATACCAAGAGAACGTCTTGCAATAGTACTTCTCTCTGCTGCCTTCACTGGATAGTGTTGGTAGTCAATTAACTCTTCTAATCCACGTACAGATAGATCACATAACTCTTCCATCTCCTCTAAGTTACGTAGTTTACCTACGTTAACAGCAGATAGAATACACAATGCTATCTCACCATCAGCATCATCAATGTGCTGAATAGGATCTGTAGGTAGTGTGATCTCCTGACATAGGTTACTCATGTTAACCTTGTCTTTAAATGATGAATGTTCATTACAGTGATCTATATTCATGATATAGATACGTCCTGTCTCTGCTCTCTCCTTAAGGAGATCTAGGATGAGCTCTTGTGCTCCAATGGTTTTTCTTGGGACTCTATCATCTGCTTCAAAAGCATTGTATTTGTCATCAAAATCGGGAGTGCCAAAAGACTCGTAAAGCCCAGGAACATTATTAGGACTGAATAAACTAACATCCTCATTAGCGATGAATCGTTCATAAAATAATTTCGATATTTGTATACTATAGTCAAGTTTTCTGACACGATTGTCCTCAGTACCTTTATTGTTCTTAAGGACAAGGATGTCTTCTATTTCTTGATGCCAGATTGGGAAGTGGACAGTTGCTGATCCACCACGGATGCCATTTTGAGTGCAGCATCTGACAGTCGCTTCAAATTTTTTGAGAAACGGTACGACACCTGTGTGTTGAACTTCTCCCCCTCTGATTTTAGCATTGATGCCACGGATTCTGCCCGCATTAATGCCAATGCCCGCCCTTTGAGCAACGTATTTACCAATAGCCATGTCGCTGCTGAAGATGCTGTCAAGCGTGTCATCAGCATCAACAAGAACACAGGAGGCAAATTGTCTAATTGGGGTTCGCACCCCTGCCATGACTGGTGTTGGGATGTTGATTTTGTGTTTTGAGATTGATTCGTAGTATCTTCTGACATAATCGAGTCTATTATCTCCGTAGTTTCTAAACAATGTAGCAGCAATCATCATGTACATATACTGAGGAGTTTCATATACCTCTCCAGTACTTCTATCCTGTACAAGATACTTGTCAACGATTTGACGTAGACCAGCATATGTGAATAGAAGATCACGACTATGATCTATCCAAGAGTTGATCTTATCCCACTCTTCTTCACTATACTTATCTATAATTTCTCCATCATATATGCCACGCTCCACACACTCCTTAGCATGGTTTAAAATAGGTGGATGACTTTTGACCCACGTCGATCCAAAGACCTGCTTTTTAAGACCAAACAGAAGCAATCTAGCAGCAGCAAACTGATAGTTAGGTTGTTCAATACTAATAAGATCACTAGCAGAACGAACTAAAATTTCTTGTATGTCCTTAGTCTGAATTCCATCAAAGAATTGCAGACCAGAATTCATTTCTATCTGAGAGGCACTAACACCGCTTCCCAGACCTTCGCAAGCTTCTTCTGTCATCTTATGAACCTTCTCAAGGTTTAATCCCTCTATAGATCCATTTCGCTTACGTACTTTTATATCTGTACCGTTGGTCATACTTTTTTCCAGTCGTTAATTTTAAGGTTTGCTTCTAATTTCTGATATACATGTGATTCTACCACCTTCTGCACATCATGTCCAGCAAGAGACATATCATTTATGTCCTTTTCCTGTATATTCTTAGGCCAAATGACTACCTTATCTCCTCTGTCGATTGACTTGGAGATTCGGTTGACGATCTCTCTGTTACGTGGCTCGTTATCATAAACCCAAATATAATTGCGCCAGCCAAACGTCCGAATATCAACATCAGACCCAGCCATCGCAACGGAATTCGTAATGAAGGTGCTGTCAAACGGTCCTTCAACAATGTAAATCGGTTCTTCATAATTTAATCTGTCCTGTCCAAAGATTTTAGGTTGGTCTTCATCAAGCATGATCGTAATGTATCTCATACGTGCCGTAGGGGCTAGCGATCTGCCTTGATATCCGAAGAGATTACCGTTTTTATCCCTGAAAGGTATTATTATTCGAGGACCGTCTTGTCTCAGATTGTCAAAGGTTTTCTTCTGTTTGTTAGTCCATGCTTTAAATTTTGGACAATAATAGAAGTAGTCTAAGTCTTTGATTTTTCTGTCTTCAAGATATTTTCTTGCTGGATGTTCTTTATTTAGATCTGAGATTTTCTCTAGATCTATATCAGATTTTTTAAAAACTGGAGGAGTAAATTTAAAGTCTGGATTCTTTGTAGTTGTACCCTTACCTGTCTGCCCATGAGAAAATTTCTCCATGATATATTGATCATAGAGCATCCGATCTTGATCTTTCAGGAAGTTTGAGAATGTTCTACCAAGACCACAGTTGTGACACTTGAAAACATACCCACTCTTCATTTCAAACAAATATCCTCGTGCCTTATTCTTATGCTTCTGTGAGTCTCCACAGTAAGGACACCTAAAATTAAAAAGGTTCGACTTCTTTTGTTTAAAAAGAGTCAAACGCGAGGATATTCTGTTTATGTAATTCCCATCAATATAGGACATCCATCCTTAATCTTGTGATGGATACATCATAGGTCTTTCTACTGGAATTGTCAACTGTCCTTGTGACGGTTGAAATACTGGTCTAATGATTCTTTGTCCGACTGGACTAACGATGAAAGATATAACAGAAAGAGCACCAAAAATAGTCCACATCTTCTTTTCCATGAGGCGAAGACGGTCATCAACCTTACGTATATCCCTTTCACAACCTTTCTTTATCTCCTCTGATCTACGGTTTACTTCACGATGTACACTATCAACCTTCTCAAACAGTACAGCATCAATTCTATCCTGCTTATCAAGTTTCTCATTGTGTACAGCAAGAAGTTGCCCCATCTTTACAGAGTTTTCCTGTAGAGTTGAGACAACTTTTTCTAGTCTTTCTAGAATAGCAGCATTAATACTTTCTGCCACCTATCTATGCAGATCTTATTGCGAAATCCAAAGCACTCTGATATGTACCAGCATCTTTGTTTAGCATATACTGAAACTGTTGCTTATTAGTATCATCTAATTGACCATACACAGCAGCAATTCTCTTAGCAGAGAAGTTATCCAAGTTTTGTGTTTGACCATTACTAAACTGGATCTTTGCAAATGACTCTGGTGCATTTGATAGTTCACTAGTTGCAACATCTAAAGCAACTTGAACAACATCAGTATGATTTTCCATAATATTATTACCTGTAGGTTCTACATGATCTCTCTTCAATTTTTTTGTTTGATCTTGTGCTTTCTTTTTAAAATCTGACATGCGAGCCTTCATAAGGATATCCATTTCCTTAGTCTTACTCTGCATTTTTTCTTTTGCTTCCTTACGTTTCTTTTGAAGATCTTTAGAACGACCCAACTTTTTCTTTTGGGCAATTTGTTTCTGTGCTCTCTCAGTCTCAGATGAAACAGCTTCAGGAATTATTTTTTCTTCTACTTGTTCTTTCATTTTTCTTTTTTGTATACGTGTAAAGAGAGCTTTTGCACCTGATGTACGACCATCTACATTATCACCATTGTTCTTCTTCATGCGACGATGAACTCTGGGTTGGACAATTACAAAAGCAGGAGGCAAAGCAACACCACTGCCGTCACCAGCAGAGTTAATTTCTTCATCTATATTAGATTCAATTGCTTTAGACATTCTGTATCAACTTCCTCATTAAGTTCAGGTGGTAATCTATCGAGAAACAACATGAAAGCCTTGATTATAGACCAATAAGTTGCTTCTACCTTATAAAACAACAACGGAGTTGCTGCGTCACCAAACACATTATATAGAACTATAACATGATTTAGTATAAGATGAGCCTTTAACTCATTCGTCATCTTATAACGTCTCAAGAGTCTTTTAATATACTTAAATCGCTTTAAGTCTTCTTCAAAGTCTGAGTAAGTTACTGATGATGGGTTGTTATAATTTTGAATAGCAAAGAATAACCAATTTTCATGGTCCAGTTCACGAATGTTCATTTACATTATGATGAGAATGTTAATGTTGCTGCTCCGTTAGTAATTACTTCTTCTGTTCCACCAGCAGAGTTGATCTTAACTCTATAGTTTTGACCATCTAAGGTATCACCACCAAGTGATGCATACGTAAGTGTTGCTGTTGTGAAGTCAGAGTAAGTAATACCTGTGTCAAGGTTAGCAGTGACGTTAACCCAACGCTTACCAGATGCAGTTTGACGCTGCCACTGATATGTGAGAGTTCCAGGTGTACCAGTTGTACTTGTAGTAACTGCAAATGTACCACCACCAGAACTAGAAGCAGAGTTAGCGGGTTGACCAGTTATAGTTACAGCAGATGCAACATCAGCTGCAATTGTATCATCAGCAAGGTCACCAGATACACTAGATGCAACTGTGACTGCTGCTATACATTCTGCTTTATGGCGTGTGTTACCAGCATGATCCGTAAAGGAACGATACTGCCACCAGCCAGGTCCGTTTATACCACGTGATTTGTTCTCAGCAAGAGAACCTTCTGTTGCGTCAGCAAACACAAGGTCATAACTGTTACTATCACCACCCAGTATAACGAATTCCGCAACTGCTCTTGGAGGTGTACGCTTGATTACTTTAGCAGCAGCAAGAGTATTATTAGTAGCTCCTGCATATACTTTGTGTAATTCAATACTTGTTGTACTTGTTATAGTCTTAACGATGTAATTAACACCATCAATTTCAAGTACATCACCACCAACTACTGTGTCGGCAGCGTTCTTTGTTACTGTTGCGTCGTTTTGAGTGACAGCAACTGTGTTTGAGAATGCAGCAGCATCCGTAGTTCCAAAAACAGCCATCTTTTTTTCCTGGTCAAGGTATAGTTCTAAGGTTTATTTATAATCTTAAGACTCTAGTAACGCCTTTGCTACAGCAGCAACTAGTTCATCATCTAGTTTATTCTCTGTTTTAGCAGCTGCTTTCTTAAGCAACTTAATTACAAAATCTTTTATTACTGAGTCTAAGTCATCAGGTATCTTATCAACTGCTTTGTTGATGATACTGATCGCGATAGGCATTAAAAAATTAATCATGATGATTCATGTAAGTACTATTATTTATGCAACGATTCAGATCCACCTATAGCAAACGGATTGTACTTAGCCGTAGCAATCTGATACATCTTTTCATGCATTGTATCCTCTATTGTATCAGGTATTGTACCTTTGTCTGTTGCAACAGGCATACTATCATGTGGATGAGGTACATCATCAAACCATTCATCAAGTGGTAGTCTGTGTAGTGGTTTCATCCTGAGTTATCTGGTTTAGTGGTCATACCCTTCTCTCCATCACGAATAGTAGGCATAACCTCCACAGTGGGCTTGCGTTTCTCTTTCTTCTCTTTCTTCTTTTTAGATTCCTCTAGGAATTGAGAGTAGGATTTCATTTCTTATACCCTTTCTTCCAACCTTTTCCTTTAATCTTTTCTATAACGTATGTCTCACCATTTAATTCATACTCTTCTCTTTCTTCAACTTCTTCTTCTACCTGAACTTCAGCAGGTGCAGTCTCATTCTTACCAAGATAAGCTCCTTTCTTTATTTCTTTCTTCTTCTTTGTAACATCTTCTATCTCTGCACCATTAGATTGAGGAGACATTCCAGCAAAAGGTTCTTCTGCTAGTGTATCAGCTGATGGCATTTCAGTTCCTTGGAAAGTGTCGCCTCCCATCCAATTCTCATACATCTTCATGAGATTCTTTGCGTACTCATCCTCAAACTGGACAGTATTAACAGGATCTTGATACTTCATCGTCATTTTTATACTTATCAATTTCTATTTATAGCTCTAATATCCTTTACCCATGCACGAAACATATCACCATCCTCAGTGACACAAATAACATAGTTAACACCTGACCTATGGATCTTACCTTTCTGTCCTGTATTAGCATTCATTACATAGTCACCTTCAACAAACACTTCCTTCTTACGGTAGTGTTGTCTTAATGCTTGTTCACGTAATTTTTTAAAGTCTTTCATAATTTCATTCCTTTTTTAACATCCATGAATAATGCTAACGCATCATCACTGTCTAATAAAGCATCCACAGCATCCATAAATTTCGATGTTTGTTTATTTTTAACATATTCTCTCATTTTACTAGCAGACATACCAGAAACATCATCATCATTATCAGGATCTCTTTCACCAGCAGACTTAACTTCTATACTTTTAAAAGCATATTCTACCTTCTTATCAGTATCATTTATGTCGAAGTTATACTTATTTAATAACGTAGTAAACCCAGGTATTCTATCAGATCCAACAACCATACAGACATCACTATACTTACCTTCACTTACTAATCCCTGAAAAGACTGCATCACTTTAATAATAACATTAAGATCTTTAGAAGATATAATATACTTTGCATGTTTAGGAAACATCTTCTTCATCCACTTCAGTTTACTATCAATATCTAAAGGGTTCTTCTTTGCATCATGAGACCTAGTTGGTATTATAGCATAGTCATCCTTACCTGCTTCTTTAGCAACTGCCTCTATAAGTTTTAAGTGTCCTGTAGTTGGTGGATTAAATCTACCCCATGTAAAGACAATACGTTTACGATCCATTTCCTTCCACCCATTTCTTAGTCGGAAGAGTATCCTTCTTAAAGTTAGCCTGACTGAACTTCAACCTATTAACTAACTTAGTAGCCCCTTGACCTATTTTAATAGCAACATAACCCTCTGGTGATGTAACTTCCAAACCATCTTCCGTTCTAAGATAAGTTCCTATCCTTTCTCCTGTCTCCAACTTAGTAATAAACATCTCTTTTGCTGACTGTATTACCTTATACAACTCAGATGTACTCTTCAAAGCATTTATATTATCCTCTATAAATTGAACACCAGCATATAATTTTGCTAACTTAGTTGCTTTTGCTTTCGGTGTCTTGACTTTATCTACTGCTTTCTTTACTTCTCCCTCAAAATAACTAGTAAATTCTTTGACAAATTTACCAGAAGCAGGAACAGATTTACCCTCTCTAACATACTTGTTAAAAAATATCTTTAGTCTTGGTCCTACAGTTAATTGATCCTTTGCTTCTATCTGAGATGCAATCTCATCCAAAAAAGATCCAGCATTACTAAGTAATCTATTAGAACTCTGTTTTAATTTAATTAATTTATTCTTTTCTACTTCTGTTAGTAAAACATTCTTACCAAGAGATCCTATTTCAGCACTAAGAACTAACACATCATTACTCTTATTCAATTTAGATACATCATATCCAAAAGTAGCGTTCATAGTACCCATAGTACTACCAGTATATGTTGTATGAAATACAACACCCAACTTTGCTTTCTTAGCTTTATCATATAATTCATCACCTTCTGGTATAGCGTATGTAATAGTGTTAGGTTTAAAAGTAATATGCTTTATACCATCAATAACCTCAGTTTTTTTATCATTAGTGAATAAAAGATCACCCTGTGCCATACCTTTAATACCTAACGCTGGTAAGTATGTTAGAGATGCTTCTAATTTCTCTACTAATCCAGGTGCATGACCATGATTTCTTTTAATATCAGCAGGTGTAAAATTAACTTTTGCATCTACGTTAAAGACTGACTTAGTACCAACGAAGAAAGACTTTGATCCTGGATAATTTCCACAGAATACAGCAGGAGCACCATCCCATTTAGTAGTGACTGTAAAATTACTAGTTGACTTGCCACTAAAAGACCTAGCAAGATCATCCAAAAATATGAAAGCATCCTTTGCACCACTTTGGCCATCCAAAATGATACTATCTTCTAAGTGTTCTAGGTGAGTATTCTTAGACATCAGTAAAGCTTAGCAAATGGACCATATCTTGGACCTTCTTTCTTAGCAAGAAATACCATATCAGTAGCAAATGAATCCTTATTTTTAGCACCAGTATCACTTATTCCTAATACCCCATCTATCCATTCAAGCTGCATTAATTTAGACTGAGCAACCCATGGCTGATTTTTCTCATGAAATGTTATCATTAAATTATCATATGCTTGCTGAACCAAATCAGTTCCCTGTAAATCGGTCTCAATATATTTTCTATTCTTCGACTTAAAAATTCTCTCTAGTCTAGCCTTCCATTTATCTCCTTCTTCTCGAAATTTATCTGCTGTATTTGGATAGTTAGAATTACTCTTTCTAAATTTTACATTATAATCATCCAACAAAGCTTCAACATATGCAGCAGTTGCTTTACCTAATCTAGCAGCAGTAGCACCTTTATCAGTTGGTTCATATTTAAGATTATCTTCCTTAGTACTAGTATTAGATTTTATTTGAAAGTCATATTCATTATTCCCTTGTTTAACAATAAAGCGTGTGTCTTGAGATGCTAGAGTAACCCTATCATCTTTCGTTGTTTTCTGTTCAAACTTAATTATAAACTTATCAAATGTCATTTTCTTAACAGACATGTCTGCAAAGAATTTATCTTCAACGTTAACCTCTTCCCAAATTGCCTCATCGCCACTAACCTTCTTTAAAGATATTCCCCATATTTGTTTTGTCTTAAACAACCTCCTCATTATAGTATTAAATTCATCCAACCTAGCATCTATCATCCACCTTCCTTTCTTTACACTACCACCACCTTTCCTACCAACGATTGCTCTTTCAATATCAGCTATATGTTTCTTAGGATTATTAATCAACCATATATCAGCAGGGTTCCAGTTATCTTTCTTTGGTATCATAAACTCATCTTTTACAAATTTACTAACCCATTGCATGAACCCACCAGTATGATTAAATTCTTCAAAAGAACCTTTAGTTGTTCTATTCAACAATTCTGTGTTTTGTAAATAAAAATTTCTAATCCAATCTCCTCCAACATCAGGGACACCTTCTTTCTCCCATATTTGTTTAAGACCTTTCATCGTATCATAATCCTTTCTAATAGCTTCAGGACTATTAAAAGTCTTACCTACTTTAATACTTTGTTTAAATACCAATGCAGAACCTGCTTCTTGCATTCTGGTCATAGCAGTTTCGGATATTTTCTTACCACCAAGAGTGATAACTTTACCTGTTGCTTCAAACTTTACAGGTTGAATATCAAACATAATAGTAATAGAATCACGTTTTGAATTATCAACTACATTTTTTATGTGAGTAGATCTTCTACTCCATCCTTTAATATTATCAATAGCATTTTGAGAACACTTTAAAACTATTTGCTTTACCCCATTCTTCCCAAAATTAGGCCATGCAAGACTCTGAGCAGTTTGTCCATCTATCCACCAAATTTCTCTCTCACCTTCAAACGCAACACGATTGATAGCATCCCACCTTTGTCTATGCACATCACTATCTGTAGGTTGTTGACCTATCTGTGCTTGTAAATTTTTAACAGGAATCTTATGTCTAATATCAAGTCTGCGATATGGTCCTTTCAGTGCCATCAGTCAATGAGATAGTTTTAACTATTTAGATTCTAACTCCTCATCTAATACTTCTAGCATATCATTTACTGCTATAAGATTATCTATATCAAATAAGTACGAAGCAATATGCTTACTAATATATGGTTTCTCATTACGTGCTGCAA
>Ga0208749_1000077_pt1 | contig 22743 bp, 24 predicted proteins | sample Knorr_S15_td_DCM_FD_185601 | JGI IMG/M metagenome (GOLD analysis project Ga0208749, IMG submission 185601) | Marine microbial communities from Southern Atlantic Ocean transect - Knorr_S15_td_DCM_ad_63m_LV_B (SPAdes) (version 2) | ecosystem: Environmental > Aquatic > Marine > Oceanic | place... | reverse complement strand
ATCTGATACCGAGTCGGCCACCCCATATACGATATCTGGAGTTTGGTAAGAGTGTGCGATAAGAAAAACATCGTTCTTTTTCTTTAATTGATTAATTTCGAGAGTTAGAGGTGCAATTGTTTTACAAATCTCAAGATCCCATAATGTGCCTTGATTGATGACCTTTTGTAGTCGCATAGCCTCAGTTTCAATTTCTTCCACTGAATATGACTTGGGGGTCACTAAACCTCGCGGTAACGGGGCCGCCGGCATCCGCATTGTCATCTAATATCGCTACTTCGTGCTGTGCAACCGCTTTCAAGGCATCTCATCTCGGAGGGACATGGCTGAAGAGGCAATACCGATGTGGATAGAGGAATCAGTTCTTCATATCGGAGCCGAAGCAACTGCAATATCTGGTTCATGGATGGGTAGGGAAGCAGTACTGAAAAAGCGCGAACCAAGAGCCTATCGACACCCTTCTTTAGACCGGAAATTAACTCGGCAAAGATTGGCTGCAGAGGCTAGGATTATTGCACGATTACAAGATATAGAATTCCCTTCTCCTTTACTACTTGATGTTGATTCAGAAGGAGGGTGGATATTGATTTCAAGAATCGATGGAGTTCCTTTGTATCATGCATTACAGAATGGCGATGCAGGGCTAAAAGAAATCCGTAAGTTCGGAGAATTGATTAGAAAATTGCATGAAAATGATATTGCTCATGGGGACTTAACTACACATAACGTGCTAATCGATGAACATGGAAATTTGACCCTTATTGACTTCGGTCTTGCTAGAATAGCTCCAGAAATCGAACAACTCGGCCTAGACTTACAGGTCCTAAATGAGTGTCTAACAGCCAGCCATTACAATTTCGAATCAGCAGTTGAAACAATGGTTGACGGTTATTTGTCCGCGGACTCAGGAAAATCTTCGGCTATTTTGAACTTGTCCGCAAAGGAAGTAGTTGAGCGATTCAATGCGATTCGTGGTCGAGTCAGATACCATGCTTGAGTTGATTTCATGAGGATCCTCTTTGCAACAGGTAATGAAAACAAAATTGTAGAAGCCAGAGATGTATTAGAGTCTCTTGGACACACAGTCGAGGGATTGGTAATAGATGGACAAAGGCCTAATTTCGACGAGCCAAAGGAACTTGGATTAGAGGGCGTAGCAGAATCGAAAATCCAACAAGCACTGGATTTAATTAAAGGAAGTGAATTAGAGGGCTGTGCAATTCTTGTCGAAGATTCGGGCATATTCCTAGATGCATTTCCTGAATGGCCGGGCGCCCAATCTTCAGATGTAGAGGAAGAAATTGGTCTTGAAGGAATAATTGATCGAGTTAATGACTCCGGAAATAGCGGCGCAGAATATAGAGCGGTAGCTATTCTCTCAAATGGCAATCAAGTATGGAAATCACAGGGGATATGTCGGGGTAAAATATCTGACCACCCAAGAGGCAGTAATGGCTTCGGATATGACCCCATTTTCATTCCTGAAGAAGGTGGTGGAGGGACCTTCGGAGAATTAGGTAAGGAAATTAAAAATCAAATTTCTCACAGGAAAAAAGTCATGCAAGGGCTCTCAAATCTTCTCAAATCCCCGTCAAGGTGAATAGAGACTAGCCTCTGTGGTAGCCGAGGAACAGACATGGTTTCGTACACCCGACTCTTGCTTCTAGTCCTTTTAGGACTAGGAGCGCCTCTGTTTCTACTCTTCCAAGGTTCGATGAATCTTGGTCAACAAATAGCAGCGGGAACAGTGCTCTTGGCCTTCTTTGCTCTCTTCGTATTTTCAGGTAGAAAGCCACTCCCCTCAACTCTGAAATCTCCTGTTGTCGAAATCGAAGAAGAGAATGAAGAACCAGAATCAGCACCAGCACCAGAAGTTGTTGAAGCGGAAGAGCAAGAAATTCGTCGTAGTAGACGCCGAGTTGCAGATCCGGTTTCGGGGCCCTCAGAGGTCCCATTTCCTCCAATTGCTATGCCAAGTCCGGATGCACCAATGCCCCCACCGAATATGCCAATGCCCCCACCAATGCCTTCTCCCCAAGCTCCTACAGTTACTGGAGATGGGGAGAACGTTGCTCAACGTTTAGTGGTCTCTCAAGATGCCCAATCTCAAATGGAAACTGAAATCGAGGGTTATGTTGAGCAACAACGCGAGAAGAGGGCGGTTATTCGCGGGAAAATCGACCGACGTCGCCGTATGGCATTAGCTGAGAGAAGGGCGGCTAAAGTCAGAATGTGGACAGAGTTAGAGGATGGTGAAGACCTCGGTGCTTTACTAAATCAAGTAGATCATGGGTTAACTGTAATTGAAGAAGACGAAAGCCCCGATGACTCGTCTCCATTAGGTGTATCATATGTTAGAATTGACGAGTCTAGAATACTCAAAATCAGAGTTCCATTGAAGATTCCAGAGAAGACAGTAAGTAAACCAGTCGAGGAATCATCCAAAGTTGAGGAGATGCCTCCTCCGCCTACTGGTTTACCACCAATGCCTCCACCACCTGGAATGCCTCGACCTTCACCTCCTGAGTGAGCGTATCTTCAAGCGGCGGTGGCTCTTCGGTCAACCATGAGCGAAGACGTGCTACTGGTCGAGAATATTCTAGTTGAGGGTTCAAGTCCAGCAGGTGGGGTGATTTCTGTTTGGACGTTAAATCGCCCAGATAAACTCAATGCCCTGAACAAAGCATCGCATACTGCTCTCAAGCAAGCCTGTGCCGAAGCGGAGGCAGACGACAACGTCCGAGTAGTGGTAATTCGTGGTTCTCCTCCTCCTCCAGCTCCTGAGGGTAAGCGTCAGAAACCAGCCGCCTTTGCTGCTGGGGCTGATATTTCTGAGTTTGCAGGAAAGAACTCCGACGACGTTAGACCATTCTTTGAGGATAATGCATGGGAGAGGGTTTGGAATTTATCAAAACCAACTATCGCAATGGTCGATGGATTCGCTCTTGGTGGCGGAACAGAATTAGCCCTTTCCTGTGATTTACGAATCGCTAGCACGCGTGCAAAGTTTGGAACCCCTGAGATAAATCTTGGACTTATTCCAGGAGGAGGTGGGACTCAGCGTCTTTCAGACATATTGGGGTACGGCAAAGCAATGGAGATGGTAATGACCGGGGAAATGGTAGGCTCGGAAGAGGCTCTAAGGCTGGGACTAGCCAATGACGTAGTAGAGCCTGAACAGCTTGAATCTCGTACAATGGAAATGGCAGAAAATATAGCCAAAAAGTCGCCATACACCATCAAGGTAGCAAAACGAGCAGTTCGCTCTGCCCTCGATCTTGGAATGTCTGAGGGAATATTAGCCGAGAGGTCTGAATTCGTTGCACTCTTCGACACCGAAGACAAGGAAATTGGTGTTCAGGCCTTCCTCGAGCGGAAGAATGCTGAATGGAAAGGTTCCTAATGTAAAAACAGTAATTCATATTCTCTGATGAATAGTACGGCCTGTGTCGATAGTTGACTATCTATTTGCTCCTCGATTAGATCGTTTTGGCTCAAAGACTCCTAGTGAGGCCTCTAGAATATTTTTCCTAATTGTCATTCTCTCAGTTTCTTATTGGGCATGGCAGGTTTCAAACGGTATATTCTCTATTTGGTTCATGATTGTAATATTCATTTCAACACCAATCCTTTCAATTGGATGGTGGTTACTTTCCTTGATTTCACAAAATCGCCCAGAGAAGAATTTATTCTCCAAATGACTACTGTATTCCCAACAAAATTTCACCTATCGGGTCATTTGATTTCGTAACATCAATCACTAACCATCCGCTATTTTTTGCCAATCTAACCATCTCCTCCTGAATCTCTCGAATTCTATCGATATGGTCTAGGTAATGCCGAACCGGTCTACCATTGTGTTTCCTTCTGTCTGCAATCATTCGCACATGCTCCTCAACAGCTTCAACAGCCAAAACGACTCCACAAGCATCTCCTCCTGCGGCTCTCCATTCATCGATTATGGCGAAATTCGGTACGAAATGTACTCCTTCCATCAATAGGTCTCCTCCCCTTTTAATTTCACGACTAACTATTGCTTCTATTGCACTATTGAGGGGAGAAACGGTATCTTTCCAATCCTCGATAGCATTCGATTCTCCTGGCTGAAATGAAGATCTATGCAAAGCCGGTACATCTTCTGGATGGATTTGGGTTCTCAAGGTCTCTCGAATAGTGTCCGTTGCTACAACTTTATTGAACTCTAGAGAGGCGGCAATCCTAGCGGTAAGCGTTGACTTCCCGACACCACTTGCACCGGTTATGACCAGCAATCTGCCGACCATTTGTACACCCCTAACGCTGGATAGCCTTCACTTCAAGGAATTCTTCTAATCCTTGAATTCCGAGTTCACGACCGTTACCAGATAGCTTGTAACCGCCAAATGGAGCACTGATATTGAATGCGCCACCATTGATACTTACCTGTCCAGTTCTCATTTTTCGGGCAAATTGCAAAGCCCTATCTTCATCGCCAGACCAGACGCCTCCAGACAAACCATATTCTGAATCGTTAGCTAAGACAATTGCTTCTTCCTCTGAATCGTAAGTAGTTATCGAGAGGACAGGACCAAAAATTTCCTCCCGAAAAATGGTCATTTCACGGGACACGTCAGCAAATACAGTTGGCTTGACGTAATATCCCGAATCAAGGCCATCAGGCATTCCTTCGCCTCCAGCAACTAGAGTTGCACCTTCTGCAATCCCCGAAGCGATATAGCCGGTGACCGATTCTTGTTGTCGCGCTGAAACCATCGGACCACATCTTATCGATTCATCCATCGGGTCCCCCACTGAATAACGAGCCATTGTTGCAGCGATTACCTCAACCACTTCATCACGTGCAGTTGCCGGAACTATTAGCCGACTTAGGCTGGAACATTCCTGACCTGAATTGTTGAAGCAAGCGTAAACAGCCATTTTCGCAGCTTTTGCTATGTCGGCATCATCGAGGATTACATTTGCACTCTTTCCACCCAATTCTAGTGTTACTCGCTTAACAGTCGGGGCTGCGGCTTGTGAGACACTCACACCAGCACCGGTTGAACCGGTGAAACTGACCATGTCTACTTCTGGGTGTGAAGAAAGAGTCTCTCCAATTTCTCGCCCATGCCCCGAGACGAGATTGAAGACACCAGCAGGAAGACCAATTTCTTCGATGATGTCCGCTAGAATAAATGAGTTTAATGGAGCCTCTTTTGAAGGTTTGAGAACCATTGTACAGCCAGCAGCTAGTGCTGGTGCAACCTTGCCGATGATTTGGTGGAGAGGGAAATTCCAAGGAGTAATCATACCCACCACTCCTATTGGTTCTTTGACGATTAGGGAGTTACGAACTTCTTCTTCCCAATCAAAAGAATCCAACATTTTCGCATAAGATCGAGATACAACTCTTGGAGTTCCAACCATAGCCATTCGACTGTAATTGATTGGTGTTCCAACCTCTGCGGTGATTAATTCGGCGATTTCTTCTCCTCGCTCAGCGATTGCAGCTGAAATCGCATTGAGGTAGCCTTTCCGCTCCTCAATACTCGATTGTGACCAAGATGGAAATGCAGCACGTGCCGCGGCTACGGCTTTTTCTACATCAGCAGCACTTCCAACCGGCACTGAACCAATGAATTCCTCAGTTGCAGGATTAACTATCTCAATACTGCCTTCTCCACTTGCAGCAACCCACTTTCCGTCAATGTAGATGTTCTCGCGCGCGTGCATGTAGTGGTGGCGGGATGGCGCGACTTATCACATTCATGCAATTCAAAAGTAGAGGCGACACCGCCTAGTCATGGGAATTGCAGTGGAACGTCATGATGGTGGAGTAGCCATTGTAACTCTTTCAGAAGAGGCTGCTAGGAATGCCTTCTCCCGTACTTCTATCCATGAAATGTCCAATGTATTGGGTGGTTTGCTTGATGATTCTACCTGTAAGGCGATTGTCCTAACTGGAACAGGTCGATTTTTCTGCACAGGGGCGGATATTGATGAATTCGCAGACTCAATTGACGATGGCTCAATTGGAAATCTCGTGGACGAATTAACCAGTGTATTACATCCTCTTGAATTACGTTTACGACGTAGTCCAACCGTATTTATTGCAGCAATTAATGGGTCAGCCGCTGGGGGTGGATTAGGCCTCGCACTTTGCGCTGATTATCGCCTATGTATTCCAGAAGCTAGACTTGCAGCAGCCTTCTTCTCACTAGGTCTCTCACCTGATGGAGGTTCGACCTGGCTTCTTCCTCGCTTGGTTGGATACCAACGGGCTCGCCGATTTTTCTTTGACAACGAAGTTTGGACAGGCGAGCAAGCACTTGAATATGGAGCGGTAGATGAATTAGTAAATTCAGAAAATCTTCTTGAAAGAGCCGTTGATATTGCAACAAAATGGGGTTCTTGGGCAGAGGCGAGTAAACAAGGCACCAAGCAATTACTAGATGCTTCATCGACAACCTTCATGGAGACTCAACTGGAATTCGAAAAGGCCTTGATTACGGCTGCTTCACTCACTCCTGATTTTGCAGAAGGAGTATCAGCTTTCCAAGAAAAGAGAGAAGCCAAATTTGGGGCTTCATCAGAAGAAGAATGAATCATTCTTCACGCCTTAATTTCAAGACGCCTAAGATTATGGCAATAATGCAAGACAGAGCGGCAATATTTGCTAGAGTCATCGCTACTGAGCCAATTATGAGTCCATAAACCAACCACAAGATAAGAGAAATTGAAACTAAAGTAAAGGTTGGTAGCGAAATCCCCTCGTGTTTCTTTTCAGACCATACTCTTTGGATTTGAGGCACCCATGCAATTACACCTAGAAATCCCGCAAATATTCCGATTACTTCTACCCAGAATGGAATCAGATCATCCACTCCTCATCAATCACAAATGAAAATAAAAAGAATCCAAATCCTCTCGTTCGGACCTTTCTCCATTAGTCCAATCATAAATCCCTCTTCCAGTCTTCTTGCCAAGACTTCCCTGGTCAATAAGAAGGTCAAACCATCGATGAGGACGATATGAAGAATCGTTAAATTCTTCTGCCAAACTATTGAGAATATCTCGTCTTACATCCAACCCGACTAAGTCGGTGAGTTCCAAAGGTCCCATGGGATGCCCGTAACCTAACCGCATTGCAGTATCGATGTCACTAGCAGAAGCCACTCCATCAGCAAGCATCCTAATTGCTTCATTTCCGAGAACAACCCCCAATCTACTGGTTGCGAACCCCGGTACGTCATTAACAAGAATAGTTTCTTTGCCCATAGCGGAGCCGATTGATTTTGCTGCTAGATAACTCTCTTCCGAGCAATTATCATGACGAACAATTTCGAGTAGTTTCATTATCGGAACCGGATTGAAGAAATGCATTCCAATTATTCTTCCTGGACAACTAGTTGACTTTGCGATAGCAGAAATTGGAAGACTTGAGGTATTGGTTGCAAGAAGTGCATGAGATGGTGCCATCTGCTCTAATTGAGCGAAGATTTGCTGTTTCAATTCCATATTTTCTGGCACTGCCTCAATAACTAGATCAACCCCTTTTACCGCCTCGCGTAGGTCAGTATATTGACTGATGTTAGCCGACCATTTGGCTTTGTCTTCTTCAGTAGTTTTTCCTCGGGCGATTCCTTTCTCCCAGAAAGTATCAATGGCGTTCATTCCCTTTTCCAATCCTTCAGGAAATGCGTCATAGAGTCTAGTTTGCCAACCTGTTTGGGCGCAAACCTGAGCAATTCCTGCGCCCATCGTACCGGCGCCGATTACGGCGACGGTACGAACATCCATCGAATCACTCCCTGCCGTAGGCTGCAAGTGCTGCTTGGAATAGCCGCTGTCGCGGAACATCATGCTCCAAGAAGCAGGTGAATGGTGCTACGTCCTTTAGCAATTCAATCGCTGAGACGTAAGCGCCGTAAATGAATGGATCAGCTACTTCAGTAGCTGGAATATCAATTCCCAATTTTGCTAAACCTTTGCGTGTATCCTCATCCCAAATTGCATAGGTGTGATGGGTGAAGTGTAGGTATGCTGAGAGTCTACGAATATCTGATCTTGCACCTTCTGTGAAGGAGTCGAGAAGTAGAGTGTCTGGATAGCGAATAGCGTACATTGCTAGTTTGACTTCTCGAGTGGTTTCTTCTCTCCACTCCCTCTTCCCTATCCCCATCCAGTCATCTACCATATCGAGCATGTCGTTTCTATATGGTCTGTGAATGCGATAGAGTAATTCTTCGTACCCCTCCGGGTTTTGTTCCAAAGAGTGGTGATGTTCATGGAATAACTCAGTAAGTCTGTCAAAGAATGGCTTACAGCGTTCCTTATCGAAGGCGAGTAGCGCTAGATGTTGCATCTTTAGTCGCCCTTCCATTCGCGGTATTGAATCCATTCTTGTTGCATGTATTCATTCATCAGACGGTCTTCGTCTTCATCGGTTGGTAGTACATCTACAAGGTAAGCATCCCAATCAGCATCGCTGCCTTCGAATTCTTCCCCTTCGAGGGTGTACTTTTGTCCTGCATATTTTCCAATTCCACGGTTGAATTTATCTGATGGAATTGTCAACTCCGGCTCGCCATCTTTTCTAGGCTTTGAAATACGCCGCATCTCATCTCTCAATTCTTGGAAGTAGAGTTCTCGGCTAGCCTCATTCAGATGACCTCTATCAGCATCATCTTCTGATTCTCTTTCGTCGTAGCGCCCCTTTATTCCGTATACATACGCCCACTGAGCGCTGCTGGAATCGTCAGTTCCAAACAGGTCCAAACCTGTACTGACCCACTTGTTGATATATTTCTGTAAGAGTGCACATGGAATTACTCCTTGCTTGACAATCCTTCGTAGTCCATTGGCTCCGGTCCCAAGATGGAATGATTCCTCCTTCAGCATAGGTCCCATAGATGCGGCCAATGGTTGGAAAGAAGAAGTGCTTAGCATCTTCAATTGGTACTTTCCATCACGATCGATAAAGTGAGTAAAGCAAAAGAAATCTAGCCAATGATCGATAGGTGCATTGAATGAACCAAGAATTCTGGTTCCTTCTTGGGCATTACGCTCGAGTAACTTTGCAGCCTCCCTTACACCATGTTCTCCAAAGTAAGTGCAGAGGAGATATGCCATTTGCCAACCATGCCTCTGCTCTTCGCACATGATTCTCAGAGCAGACTTTTTGTCATACTCAGTCGGTGCAGTCTCTAGCAGGTGGTTTTGTTGTTCCACACTAGCAAACTCGGTATCTCCCTGAACACTCACCATAGAGATGATTGCATCTCTGATGTTTTGTTGAGGGATTTGCATTCTCCTTTGCCACTTTGGCATTCCTTCAAAATCTCCGAATTCGATACTGCTTCCTGCGGTGTCCCAATCGAATTTGATATCGAATCTGTAATCCCCCAACCACGATGGGTCGAAGCCAATTCGAGTCTGCCATTCTTGGAAATCGCTAATCCAGGCTTCAAAATTTGGAGAGTAGTCCTGAACAATCTCTGTCTCGCTCATGCTTGAAGCCAAAAGTATCCTGTATATCAATGACTGCTTCTAAGACGTAGTCTTAGTTTGCCGGAAAACAACTTACTTTCCTTCAAAGCGAGGAGTTCTGCGATCGACATAAGCCGCGATTCCCTCTTTTGCATCTTCACTGTTGAAGAGGGCTGCTTGCAGTTCTCTCTCAAGCGCGAGATGGTACTCAAACGGCATTTCAGGTCCAGATTGAACCGAGCGCTTGATGTTTCCAACCGCTAAGGTGGCCTTGTATGGTAGTGTAAACTGTCCTGCGTAGTCTAGGACATCTTGGCGGAATTCGTCAAGAGAACCATCCCACACATCGTTAATCAGATCCATTTCCTTAGCCTTCTCAAATGCCATTAATTCTCCACTGACCATGTATTCAAGAGCTCTTGATTTGCCTATGATTCGTGATAGTCTAGCCGTACCTCCAGTACCCGCTAGAACACCGAGATTGATTTCAGGAAGTCCACACTTTCCACTATCCTTTCTTGCTATTCTAATGTCGCAAGCCATTGCAATCTCTAATCCTCCACCAACTGCGTGCCCATTGATAGCACAAATTACCAATTTTGGAGTCTGTTCAAGCCGGCTTAGAGTTTCATTTGCATGAAGGCAGAAATTGTACTTGAATCCAGGAGTGACCGAGTTTAGCATCTGAATTGATGCTCCGGCCGAGAAGAACTTGTGTCCATTACCGGTGATTAGAATCACGCTAACATCATCATTGAATCGAGCCTTTACGACGGCGGTGTCAATATCTCTCATCATTTCGTGAGTGTAGGTGTTAGGTCCTACCTCGTCTCCTTCTAGGGGAGCACCAGCGGAGTTAGACGCAAGTTCGATGATTGCGATACCGTTGTCAGTAACTCCGTAATTCACTAGGCGGTTGGGCATTGGCTCTAGGTCTGGCCATGACGTCATAACTTGGCGACTATAGGTCGAGATATGAATCAAACGGCTGAATGGCGGTGGTGAAAATTCACCCTCAATCGTCTGATTCGCTGAATGAAATGGCGCCCCCACCTCTTTGAATTTGCTTCCATTGTTGACCGATTTCTTCAGCCCGAACGGTAGGTTCCCAAACATCACGAGAGAGAGGTTTTCTGAACGGCATCCTTGATACTGTTCTGCCATCAGCCATCTTTTTTCTTCTTAACATCCCTAGGCGAACAATAGGCCAAAGTGCTCTTCTAAAAATCCCCGGTTGGTAAACCCACTTCATGAATTCTAGGCCGTCTCCCTTCCTGGCTTGATGACGCATCCAGTAATTTGCAACCATCTTGAATCCTCGATCGCCTAAACGATTCATCAAGAACCGATTTATTGCGCTCACCTTAATCAATGGTACTAGGTGATTACGGACCTTTTTCTCATAGTTACTTTGACCCATTATGGAGTGTGCAGCGTATACTCCACTAGTGATGGCGTAGCGCATACCGAAGCCCCACATGAAGTCCTGTAAACCACCGGCTTCACCAACGTAATGGCGCCCATCATGAATGTACCGATCGGGAATAGAAAAGTCTCCTTTACCCCCCACTCTCTTGATTGGTTTCCTGTTCAGTTCGTAATGCTCCTCGTACCAAGCGATGGTTTCGTTCAGATACCTACCTGACTTCTTTTGTTGTCTCCAAAGACAGGTGCAAATTAACCCAATTCCATCGATGATAATCAGGTAAGAATATGCCCCAGGTGCTAACTTGTCGTTAAGTTGGAATGCAACGATATTTTCATGGTCAGTATGGAAAATTTCTCCAAAGGCAACTGCGCTTGAATCCTTAGGTCCGGCCGCTATAATTTGACACTCATTCGGTTCTTTTCTTGTACCATAGTGAATAGTTGCCCCTGCATCAAGTGCCATTTTCTTGAATCCTTGGTCAATACAATGTTCATCTGTTCCTCTTTCAACAACTCTGAACGCAACTCCGTCAGTAATCGGATTAGTTATTTCATCGTCAGGATGAATTAGATCCACAATACTGAATGCATCAGACTTGAACTCATCAGGATCTAACCCCCATTGACGCATTTCCTCAAAAAAATCGACATCGCTTGTCCAATTCTCAATTCCCTGGAAATCCCCATCAAATCTAGCCCCAGAGTCCTGACGAACTTCATGTACATGGACATCGTAACCATTACGCGCGAGTATTGTAGCAGCAGAGAGTCCCGAAAGGCCCGCTCCTAGAATGTCCACGCGTCCAGGCACAATTAACCCACTCAGATGCCGTGTTTTGAATGGTTCCTCGTCAAGTCGAGGCATTGAAGCACTATGGGTGTATGGCGATGTATGGCCCGGGTGGTGGTGCGAGTGGAGGGGGATGCTCTCAATCCTGAAGCACTCCGCGAACAAATTGACACCGAAGGTTGCGGAAGCGTAGTTACATTTGTTGGATTAACTAGGGGGATGGAAGATGGAGTAGAAGTTGAAAAATTAGAATTCGACGCTTGGGAAGAGATGCTCCCCTCCGTTCTTCAACGACTTGGACTAGAGGCTGTGGAAAATTTTTCGATTCATTCTGTGGTGATGGCCCACCGGACAGGAGTTGTGCATCCACAGGAGCCGATAGTTTGCATTCATGTAGCTAGTACTCATCGTACAGAAGGATTCGAAGCGTGCTCATGGCTGATTTCAGAGTTGAAATCACAAGCACCTCTTTGGAAAAAAGAGGTGCGTTCCGACGGTGAAATTTGGAAGTCCGGACTCGGCTAATTTCTCTCTATCGAATTATTAGAATTCATCTTTTCGAAGGGGATTACTGAATAAGTAGTAGACCCTCGGCATTTCTGAGGTCTGAGGAATGGAGGATTCTTTTGCTGGAATTGTCGATGTGGGGTCAAAACCAATTATCGCTCGAGAAGCTGTTGCTACAGGCATCCTTAGACTATCACCCGAAAGCTTGGATATTGTGAAAAATGGTCGCTCGGTAAAAGGAGATGTTCGAGAAGCATCTACTGTTGCGGCAATTCAATCTGTAAAAGAAACACCACGTCTTCTTCCTCACTGCCACCCTATACCAATTGAAGGATGCACAGTCGATTGGTCTGTAGATGATGAATTTCTGAGATGTACCGTTTCTGTACGTACACACTGGACAACCGGTGTTGAAATGGAGGCTTTATGCGGAGTTAATGCTGGCCTGTTGTGTGCTTGGGATATGCTAAAATCTGTGGAAAAAGATGCTGATGGACAATATCCAGCCGCTCAAATTGATGGAGTAAGGGTACTCAGAAAGAGCAAGGGCGACCCGCATGATTGAAGGCTGAACGCTATTCGAGGTCTTCATGGCGACCATCGACTTAGAGAGTCATTTTCTTGCAGCGACCGAAGCCGCTGCGATTGCAGCGGCCTCATGGCGAGGTAAGGGAGACGGTAAAGCCGCCGATGGTGCAGCAGTGGAAGCCATGAGAGCAATCTTTGATCAGGTACCATTCGATGGTAGGGTCGCCATCGGAGAAGGAGAGCGTGATGATGCCCCGATGTTATGGATTGGAGAACCACTAGGGTCTATGCAAGGCAACCCAGATGCCCCCTCTATAGATATTGCAGTAGACCCACTCGAATGCACAAATCACGTAGCTCTTGGCCTACCAAATGCAATGGCTGTTCTTGCCGCAGCGCCACGTGGAGCTCTACTTCATGCGCCAGATTGTTACATGAACAAAATCGCTGGACCCGCTGAGTTAGAGGGTGTAATCAGTCTCGATGCTTCGACCGCCTACAATGTTGAGGCCGCTGCTACAGCCTTGGGGAAGAAGGAGTCTGAACTCAATATCGTTGTAATGGATAGGCCTAGGCATGAGACACTTATTTCGGAATTAAATCAGCATAATGTGAATGTTGTATTGATTGGAGATGGAGATGTTTCAGCAGCACTAAACGCCGCCGATCCCAACTCGGAAATTGATATGCTAATGGGCATTGGTGCTGCTCCAGAGGGAGTAATAACAGCCACTGCGTTGAGAGGTTTAGGGGCTCCATTTGAGGGGCGACTCGTGTTCAAGAATGAAGGACATAGAGAGCGCGCTGAAGCGATGATTGATGGCGACATAGAGAGACTTTGGGGCAGAGACGAACTCTGCGCTAGCGAAGATGCAGTATTCATTGGAACTGGAGTTTGTCCAGGTAGAACCTTCGGAGTTGAAGAATTGTCAGATGGTCGTTTTTCAGTCCAATCAGAGGTTATCGACGTAGTAAGTGGCGTTCACAAGTTCGTCGATAACATTCGCTCAGCATGAAGTAAATTCCATACTTTGCCATCAAAGGATTCTTTGCCTAATCCCACCACGTCCGGTCGAGGTTCGACAATGGACACCGAACTACTTGAGAAAACAGCGAGAGAACTAGTAGCGCCCGGGAGAGGAATTCTGGCCGCGGATGAAAGTAACGGAACAATGTCAAATAGACTCGAGGCAGTGGGTGTTGAACCATCTCCAGAAACTCGTCGATCCTACCGAGCAAATATCTTCGCCACACCTGAATACGAATCCGCCATTAGTGGTGTGATACTCTTTGATGAGACCATCCGTCAAAAAATGGATGACGGTACGCCAATACCCGAATATCTCGCAAGTCGTGGAATTCACCCTGGGATCAAAGTAGATACAGGGGCTAAGGAATTGGCTAATCATTCAGGTGAGAAAGTCACCGAAGGATTGGATGGACTACGTGAAAGATGTACGGAGTACTTTGCTTTGGGTGCTAGATTTGCAAAATGGAGAGCAGTAATTCGAATTGGAGAGGGGATGCCCAGTGAGGCAAATATTTCCACAAATGCACATGCTCTTGCTAGATATGCTGCAATTTGTCAGGAACAGGGCTTAGTTCCAATAATTGAGCCAGAAGTTTTGATGGACGGCAATCACGACTCACAAACATGTTTCGATATCACCGCAAGAATCCTCGATGCTACCTTTGTAGAGTGTAAGGTCCAAGGTGTCTACCTCCCTGGGGCTTTACTCAAACCAAACATGGTCTTACCTGGAAAATCCTGCCAAGATCAAGGAAATAGAGAGAAGGCAGCACAAATGACAGTGGATTGCCTTACCGCACACGTTCCACACGAACTCCCGGGTATTGTATTCCTCTCCGGAGGTCAGTCAGATGAGGATGCAACAGCACATCTCAATTTGATGAATGGTATGGCTGTAGAACATCCTTGGCAATTATCTTATTCTTATGGTAGGGCCTTACTAGCTCACGCTTTACAGACTTGGGCAAGTGGTTCAAATGAAGAGAGTCAAAATGCATTTGCTCACAGAGCGGCAATGAACAGTCTAGCTCGTAGCGGAGACTGGTCTAAAGAATTAGAAGCTTGATTGTCAAGTCTTAACTTCAATTCTCGCCGTCTAGAACTCCAGGCTTCAATGTCCAAACACAGATTTCGTAACGGCCGGAGAGTGCGCCGCCACGCTTTGTTGTGGCAATCTTGAGTATATCTCTATCCTTTGATAGAACGTTTCCAAGTTGTTGAGGTGTTGTTCCATGCCTCATGGTCGAGTTTACATGTTCGAGTATTTCTGTGGTATTTGCCTCTCCTCGATCGTTTAGGAATTTCTTTATTTTTTGTCTTAGCCTTGTTGTTCGCATTTTTCATCTCTCCTTTTTTTGCCCGGATTCATTCCTCTCATGGTGTTCTACCCAGCTATTGGATGCCCATTCAGACACAGGCGAATCAGTCCTTCTCATACCACTCTTTCGAACAGTACCTATTCGGGTTATGTGTTCATCCGATTCTAGGATTCTTGTTATGTCCGAAGGGCTATTTACAGAATCCATCTGATTAGCTAGCCAAACAGAAATTTCGATAGTATTTCGCGGTCGCTCGGAGAGGTATTTTCGAATCAATTTACGCAGGTTATGCGAGTCCATTGTTCTCTATTCCTCCAAGTCAAACCGACCCCATATCGAGTCCGTTACCGACAGGACGGCAGGCGTTGATATAACAGTTCTGCACCTCACAGGCTCCTTTCGTTACAAATAGTTGCACAGAAATGGGTAGATTTCACAATCAAAGTCGGTGTAAAAATAAAACTGTTACTTTTTCCATAAGAAATATGTAATTAAATGTAACTAAAAAGGATAATTTAAGTAGGTGACTTGAACTAATTGAATTAGGAGGGGGTCTTTAGTGTCGGATGAACCACAAATCGTCGATTCGCCTTCCGATTCCCCTGTTCTCAAGAGAATTCGTAGTGCACACCGTCGTAGATTACTAGATCGATTAACCGACGGTGGAACAACAGTCAGTATTCTCGCTCGCGATACTGGATTGAGAATCCCTCACGCTTCTGCCGAACTAAGAAGGATGAGAAACGACGGACTGGTCGCAAGTGACCAAGTAGCTGGTGCACGTGGTGCACGTCTACATCTTACACAATCTGGTTGGGAGGCAATACGTTCAGACGAATTGGCGAGGGCAATCCAGGTACTACCATTACCTTCGCCTTCTCGTAATTATTGCTTACTTGCTAGAGATGGAGCAAATATTCTGTTAGGAATTCTTGCCCCTATAGAATCTCCACTTGTTCTAATCCCAGACCGACCTTTGAGAGGTTCTGTTGGCGAAGGTCCCTCCACAGGAAGCGAAGGGGTCTCGTGGACATGGGCAGTTTTGAGAGAGAGATCCCCTAGATGGTTTGATCTAACAAATCTGGAAATGTTACTAGAACCGCCCTCAAGTCATAATCCAGAAACTATTTCCTCCTATGTTGGAGAAAATCATACCCTTGGAATAGTTAGAGCGCGATTAGTGGATCCAGATAGACCGGTAGCACTGGCCCCTGGGATTTGGTTTGAATCTCCAGCACGCCGTCCGGATCCTCCTCTACCAGAAGCTAGCCACCACAGAGGTGCATGGGTTCTCGGTAATTGCCATAACCAATCACCAGATATTCGGCCAAAAGATCCGGTATCTGCAGTTATGGAAGAAAGGCTACCTAGGAGTATGCTATTGCGAACTGCTAGAGCCAACGCATTGGTAATTGCGGATTTAGGGGGTTTAGATTCTGGTGGTCACGATTATCCTATTTCTTGTTTGGATTCATGGATAAATCGAGCACATCCTAGATTGACTCCTTCTGAAAGACGTCGTAGACTGAATAGTTTGAGAGAACGCTTGACTTCTACCCGAAGAGTCAGAACTGAGGAATCAACTTGGCGACGCTTTAGGAAGGATTGGAAGGAAGCAACTTTCTCCACAGAAGAAAGCGGATTGAGGTTTTTTGATACCCGTGGCTTATCAACCACGGCAGCAACATCGTTAATCGAATGGGCAGTATCCGAGCAAGATCGACCCCCGTTAGTTCTAGAGATTCCTGATACAATCCCTGAAGATGTCCTTAGTGCTGTAATTTCTCACCCTAACTTGAGATTAACACTTTCATCTAAACCTCGCAAATCGCTAGAAATTTTTGATGAACTAATTGTAGATCCTCTAAGACCTCTACCTTGGCTAAGGCTCCGTACTCTTGGAGGTAGAGATATGCCTGTGCGATTGGTAGACACCGTGCCTACAGCGCCTGAAGTAACTGAGGATGAGGAGGTAGCGCCTTCTCCATGGGCCATCTTAGGTTTAGATGATGGAAAATTCTCAAGCAAGATAGAGAGTTCATCAATGATAGGTTCAGCAATTGCCCAATTCCCCGAAGGAAATGAGGACTGGTCGAACATGATGGAGGCGAGTTATCCAATAGCCGCTTGGATTGCATCTCCTCCAAAGACACGATGGCATCGTTGGCAGAGATTACGGTCTAGACTTGATTCTGAATGGATTGCCCTACTGGATTTGGAATATTTACCACTTGAGAGACTTGCAGAAGTAGCCGATGAAGCCCCTCAAAGAGTATTGGAAATTTTTGCTGACAAACTTCGCTTACTTCTTCATAATAATTCCGAAATAGCCCTTCGCACACGTCCAGCCACCGATCCAACAAATGCATCTCCAGGAGCATCTTGGGTCGCAGCCCAACTTCTCAGTAATGCAGCATGGTTGCCCGAAGATATGCAGGAGGACCTTATCCGCTGGGCATTGGAGGCTTGGCTTATACATCCACCAAGTAATTCTCTAGCCGCTCTTCAATCCGTTGATTGGATTTTCACCAGTCAGCAGACTGATCAGACTAGTTATGGTCCTGTTTTGCAAGGCATTTTGAGAAGGGCAAATGAATTTCCAATCGATCATGATCTCAAGATTTGGTCTTTATTGGTGGAGAGAATTCGCGATTCCAAACAACTGCAGGTAGAAGAATTGGAGTTCATAATTGCCAATTTACCATTAGACTGGTGGGCTTTATTGGCTCCTGAGTTATTGACTAATCTTCTATCTGAGGAATCTTCTTTGGATTGGTTGTTTGATAATCCAATACCTTGGAGTGCTGCAATCCTAAGGCCAAAAGGCGAACCTAGTAGTGCGCCAGGGCTAAGTGATAGGTACCACCCTGGATGTAGCCCTGAAATTCGGAACTCCCTTGCTAGAAGACTTAGGTCAAGGAGTGAAAGAGGAACTCTACCAGAAAGTGCTGCTCCTCTTCTTGACTTGCTGGAATCGCTTGATACAGTTCTAGAGGGCGATTCGCCAAGTACCGGCCGAACTCACCCAATGGTTGGTTGGTTAGCCCAACCAATCGAGAAATGGCCACCGATTAGTAATGAGGTCGCAATGCAAGGTGATTCCCATATTTCTGAGAGAATCATATTACGAACTTCCGGTTACCATGAGGGGTTATCCGGTGCACAAAGTCAATTGTGATTAAAATTGATTAAATATCTACAAGTTGTAAAATTTTCATCATTTTCTGCTCAAATTTCTATGCGAGGGGTTCTTCAAGGGAACCCATGACCCAAAGATGCCCGACCGGCAACACCGTGCCGACGAAAGCCCCACGCCGGAGTTAGTAGGATGAATCACGGTACCACGGAACGGGATTTGCCGTATGTCGAAGACCGACGTGACCCACTGCTGGGGAATGATCGTCGGTGCAAAACATGCGGTCGGATTGTGATGGGTCCCCGGATGACCGAGAACGGAAGAGACCGGAATGACTTACGGGACAACCCCACAGTCCAACAGACGTCCCGGGGTGGGTCAGGTGCCCGAGCATCGCTATGAAAGTCACCGTTACGCCCCGGGGCACACACTTTTTCCAAAGGTCTCAAGACTTGATACACCGGGTGGTTAACGATGCATTCACTGGGACTGGTTGGCGGCACTTTCGACCGCTTCCATGCTGGGCATAGGGCACTGATTGAGCACGGGCTTTCAAATTGTCAAAGACTTGAGGTGTGGTTAACAAGCGACCAAATAGCTCAGGCAAAAGATCCTCGAATAGAATCATGGTCTGAAAGGTCACTAAAATTTGTCGAATCTATTGGTGAAAATTCCTCTCGAGTATCTATTCATTTACTGGAAGACGAAGATGGACCCGCACCTTGGCACGAAAATGCTTCAGCAATATTGTGCACACCAGAAACAGTATTAGGTTGCCGGAGAATTAATCAAGCGCGAGAGAGTAATGGCTTAGACCATCTTGAAATTCTCAAGGTCGAGCATGTAATCGGCCACGCTGGCGAACCAATTTCTAGCTCTAGAATACGCCAAGGTGAGATAGACAAGGAAGGGCAATCCTATCTTCCAAAGAATGTGGGAGAAGCCGATCTTATCTTGACAAAAGAGGTTGAAGCGAATCTCAAAGATCCATTTGGTCAATTGTTCGAGGGTCCAGAGGATGATACAGGTGTAGCAATACGCGCCGTTTTAGAAGAAATATTTGGTAGCCATGGCCCAATTATCGCAGTTGGAGATGTCACGGTCAAAGCCTTACAAGATTTCGGAAGTCCAGCGGATATTGCTTTAATCGACGGTAAGACTAAGCGGCAGGAATGGGAAGAATCCTCTACAATCGACACATCTCTTTACGATGAAATACTCACATGTGAGAATCCAGCCGGCCAATTAAATGCCGATTTATTCCATGCTTGTGCAGGTGCATTAGAAGCTTGGAGTAATGAAAGCAAGACGACTTTAATCGATGTAGACGGTGAAGAAGATCTTGCACCTTTGCTTCTCCATCCAATGGCTCCATTAGGCGCTGTAGTCCTCTATGGTCAGCCAAACCGAGGAGTTGTACTTCGGTGGACTGGCTCTGATTCCAAATCGCGCTGTCGAGAACTTCTAGAAGCAATGGATAGAGCTTGAGAATGGTCTCAAGATTCGGCCTTATCTAACATATTTAGGCCAAAACCAAACATTAACGGAATTACACTGACAGCGAATACTCCAGGGTCTACCCATGTATTGTATTGTATTGACCACACAAGATAGAAGATGATTGCAAAGACAATCATCCAATCTGCAACCGTTTTCCTGATTCCGTTTTCACCGGAAAATAGATCAGACATGCAGTTTGGAAGGCCTTTGATCGCTGAAGCAGTACCGCCTTCGATGGCCTTATTCATTCCTAAATTACCCATAGCGACCAAGATAATTCCTAGGATTCCGAAGACAATATCATCGACTACAACTGAGATTCCATCGTGGTCGGTATATACATCACCAAGAGATCCGTTGCTGAGGAATCCAAGCCATAGTGCCTTGAATCCTGGAGAATATGCACCAAATGTAATGTTGACAATCGTGAGTAATAGAACCCATCCTCCCAGTAGTAGCATAACTGTCGAAGCTGTTCTACTTGGGCGTGTGAGCGCCGAGTACCAGTCGTTGTCAGAGAGCGACATCGAGTGCGGCGACCCAAGAACTCGGTTTAACCGTTGAGGCCCTTAAGGGCCTCTATATTTCTAGCAGAATAGGTCAAGAAAACCATCGAAAGGTGCATATTCTCACAGATGACTCTGCAATCTATAGCGGCAACGAGCGGCTTCAGCAATTAGTGGGTCTGCATCGCTCATCGTGGTTATTGCATCGACAGTCTTTGGGACTGCAGAGTTGACCTGCTTACTGCGTCCACCTCTTCCCTTGCTTACATTACGAGCCATAATCATGCCAAGTGTATCTAATTCATTTAGCAAGGTAGATATTCTCCTTGGAGTCAATGGCTCGACGTTAACATTCAGGCAAGCATCGGAGTATGTTCTGTAAACTTCACCAGTCGAGATGTTTCGCAGTCCATTATCCTCGTTTATTCTGATTGCGAACAGGACTAACTTCTGATGAAGTGGAAGAGTCTGCAATACAGGTGTGACTTGGTCATGCTCCAATTGTGATTGTGCAAGTCGTACATGTCTTGGATCTACCTTTGTCTGAGAGCGTTGTTCAGCCTTTTGAACTGAAATTCGTAAAAGATCCAAAGCCCGACGTGCATCACCATGTTCTTGTGCAGCCAAGGCAGCACAAAGTTGCACAACCCCCTGTTCTAGAACATCTTCTCGCAGACCAGTCTTGGCTCTCTCAGTCAGAATATCGGTAATTTCCGATGCTCCGTATGGGTGAAAAATTAGGTCCTCTTGCCCGAGTCGACCAGATACTCTTGGGTCGAGTAGTTGTGTGAAGTGCAAATCATTACTAATTCCAATAATACAACACCTAGAGCGTTTGAGAATTGTGTTTAGGTTGGTTAAATTATACAGTAGATTATCTCCTGCTCGTTCCACTAGATTGTCAATTTCATCTAGTACAATGATGTGAACACCTCCAGCACGATCCATCCTTTCGATTAGTTGTTCTAGGACTCTGTCGGTAGGCCAGCCAGTAAATGGAATCGGCACATCTCCCCGTTCAGACAATTTTGTTGCCAGAGTCTGTACAACTCTGTAGCGGGTATCTACTTGCCTACAGTTGATTTCGTAGGTTCTCACAGGTTGTCCCATTTCCCTTCCCTTTTGTCTAAGTTGACCCAAGACGAATCGGGTTACCACAGTCTTTCCAGATCCAGGAACTCCATAGAGGAGCATGTTGGACGGAATATGACCGTTGAGAGCATCTACTAAATTTCTCACAAGCGCTTCGACCTCGCGGTCTCGGTGAGGTAGTGTGGTAGGTTCGAAAGCATGGTCGAAGGTCTTTCTATCGAGGAATAGGGAATCTTGCCCCAAAATCTTCTCGAAAATATTTCCTTCCATTTCTTAACACACAACCGCTTGTCTTTCCAAGTTCACTAACTCGTCCTGTGTCAGGAGTCATCGGAAGCAAACGCGGATTCTTCACGAAGACGTTGGTGGTAATGAAAGTTGTCGGACCTATGGTGAAGAAATGACTAATTATGTTAGTTATCAAAATACTAATATTTCTTTTTTTCAATCAACAGATTTAGATTAAAATAACATTTCAGTAGGCCTTTAATTCAATTAATTGGCTAAACCAGTTTACTTTTTCCATCAATCAAAACGGCGTGGTTTTGAGTTAGATTGAGTGGAATTTAAATTATCTCCTCGAGATTGGTAAATTACAGGACAATATTCGTTGTATTTCTAGAATATTGTATTCTTTTCTCTCCTTCTTCATATTTATAGAAGTTATTTTTTGACTATTATTTTCTAACATGAAAATGTTCGCCATTTTCTTCAATGACCAATTCATCTCCATCCTCAAGTTGAATGACCTCATCATTTAATTTTGGAGTCGGAAAACCACCTTTTTGATTTACTGCATTAGAGTAGTTATGGGTGACTAGAATTGTTGCATGTGTCTGTCGTTCGGCAAGCGAGTTAACTTGTCTAGGATTGTGATGATTAGGACTGTCGACAAAATCCGGAACTCCCATTTCGATTAGAATTGCATTGGCTTCCGTCGCCCGATCTTCGATCTCCTTGCAAGGGCCCGAGTCGCCACAATGCAGTAGTTTGAATCCACTCTTATGAGTTAGCATATAGCCATGCGGATCGGTTTCGGGGGTGTGAACCACTTGGAATCTCTCGTAACTCCAATCCGAATTTTCTATTTCTCCAGATTCTTTTTCCAGCCAATTGATATCATCTTTCAGAATTTCGTTCAAGCTTCCTGGAAACCCAACATGACTGAGGTTGGAGAGAATTTCTTTACCTCCGGGTCTGAGATAGACATTCAAAGGATTCTCAGCATTGGAAACTACTTTTCTTTCAAGTATGAAGAATGGAAATCCAAACATATGGTCTGCATGCCAATGTGTAAACAATAGGTGTTCAATCTCGTCGCTAGAAACTCCTATACGTCGCAATTGTGGTAGTAGGGTTGGCGGTGCATCTACCAATATTTTTCCATCAATTAAAACCAGTGCATGCATTCTTCCATGGGGGGAAAATGCATTCCCGGT
>Ga0208749_1000076_pt1 | contig 22816 bp, 23 predicted proteins | sample Knorr_S15_td_DCM_FD_185601 | JGI IMG/M metagenome (GOLD analysis project Ga0208749, IMG submission 185601) | Marine microbial communities from Southern Atlantic Ocean transect - Knorr_S15_td_DCM_ad_63m_LV_B (SPAdes) (version 2) | ecosystem: Environmental > Aquatic > Marine > Oceanic | place... | reverse complement strand
TATTTATAATCTTAATCATTTGTGCATCCGCATATCTTTTTAATTTTTCAAAAAAAGAGTTATTACCGATGGAAGATAGAGGCTCTTATTTAATAATAGGATCAACTGATGAAGGGAGCTCATTCGAATACACTCAAGAAAAAGCTCAAATAATCGAGAGTAGAATATTGAGGCTATTGCAAGCAGATGATAGCCCATATGAAAGACTAATAATGAGAGTTCCAGGTTTTGGTAGATCTGCAACAACCTATAATACATTTATTATAATTGCTTTACTAGACGAATGGAAAAACAGAGAAAAAAGTAGCCAAACTGTTCTTAGAGAAGCAATTGGACAAGTAGTTTCTGTCCCTGAAACTTTTGCTTTCCCAATATCTCCCCAAGGAATAAGAGTTTCGAGTTATAACAAACCAGTACAAATGGTTATTTATGGATCTAGTTACGAGGAACTTGAAGAAATCAAAAGCAATGTTTTAAGAGAACTTAGAAAAAATAGAAACATGTTTCGAATAGACAGTGATTACACAAAAAATAAACCCGAAGTTAAATTAATCACAAATAAAAATCGAGCTAATGATTTAGGTGTATCTACTGAAAATATTGGAAGAACTCTTGAGACTTTATATGGTGGAAAAAGAGTAACTTCTTTTAGTAAAGAAGGAAGAGAATATCCAATAATATTACAACAATATTTAGCTGATAGAAGAGACAAAGATGGGTTATCAAAGATTTTTGTTAGATCTGAAACTACAGGCAAACTAGTTTCTGTTGCAAGTCTTGTAGAATTTGAAGAAAAAGGAACTGCAGAAGCATTACCAAGATATAATCGTCAGAGAGCTGTTACTATTTCAGCAGCACTTTCTGAGGATTATACATTAACAGAAGCAATAAAATACCTGGAAGATGTTATGATTAGAGTGGCTCCTCAAAATCAGATTACATGGAAAGGAAAATCAGAAGAATTAAAAGAAACAACAAATGAAATATATTTAATTTTTGCACTTGCGCTATTAACTGCCTACTTAGTAATGGCAGCAACATTTAATTCTTTTGTTCACCCATTTATAATTATCCTAACCGTTCCACTTGCAGTGTTTGGAGGTTTGGTTTTTATTTTACTTTTAAATAGTTCAGTTAATATATTTTCACAAATTGCTTTAATTATTCTAATTGGTATTTCAACAAAAAATAGTATTTTAATTGTAGATTATACTAACCAGATAAGAACAACTGGAGTTAAAATTCATGATGCTTTGATAAAAGCTTGTCGGCTTAGAATTCGACCGATCATAATGACTTCTCTAAGTACAATGATAGCAATGCTTCCACTGGTTATAGGGAATATTGGTCCTGGAGCTGGAGAAGGTTCTCGACTTGCTGTTGGGGCAACCATTTTAGGTGGAATGATTATATCTACATTCTTTACATTATACGTAACACCAACCATGTATTTAACTTTAGCAAAGAATACCAAAAGAATTGACGCCGTAGATATTGAGTTAAAAAAGCAATTAAATTAAAAAATAATATATTTTCTAGTTGTTAATTTACATTTAGAAAGTTGGCTTTTATATTTATTAGATTGATTTTCAACTTTTTTTGCAAGTAATATAATTTTTTGTTTTTTTTTATAATTTTTATAATTTCCCCAACCCTCATGATACGCAATGTATTGTTTGAAGGCATCTTTTTTGGAAATTTTAAGGATTTTTTCAGTTTTATTTGTATACCAGCCAATAAAATCAACACTGTCTTTAAATCTCGTTCTTGTTGCTAATTTATTTCCAGTTTCTTCTTTATATTGTTTCCATGTTCCTTTTACTGCCTGAGAATATCCAAAAGAACTTGATGGTCTCTTATATGGAACAACTTTAAATATTTTTTTTCTTGGAGGTTTGGCTAACCAATCAAAATCAGATTCCATTTTGATAATTGCCAATTGAAGATAAATAGGAGTTCCCCACTTTTTTTCAGTTTTTACTGCATGCTTATACCAAAGATATCTTTCAGAAAATATTGAACAACCATCTGCAGTATTTTGAGGAATGGATGAGCAGGCAGTAATTAAAAAAAAAATAAGTAATAATAATTTTTTCATTTTTTTTCTCTAATTTTTTTTTTCCATATCCATGGATATTCAAACTTCATATTCCAAAAACCTAATTTATTTATCTTTGCATATTCTTGATCTTTAGCAAATTTTCCTTTTGAATAGTAGGGCCAATCAAAAGCGTAACCATTTCTCACCATAAAAACAGATAAACTTTCCTCTTTAACAAAACATTCGCCTAATAATCTTTTGTATTTGTCTTTATTTTTTTCAATTTTACAATTAACAGAATTATTTCTTATTTTTTCTATCAACTTATCTTTGGAGATTTTTCCACAAAAAACTTTTTTATTATCTTCGATGCAAGTTTGTTTTTTACCTCTATAATAACTTTCCGGAGCATCTATTCCACCAAAACGAATTTTTTCACCTTTAATTTTTATTGTATCTCCATCCACGACAATGGCATTTCCTTTGATGATATTCTTTTCATCACTATGAGAAAAAGAGAAAGAAAATAAAATTACTATGGCAAGGCTACTTAAAGTCAGACTTAGCTTTTTCATTAAGCTCGTCCATTTTTTTTCGAATGTCTTCATCTGATATGTTGTGATCTTTTAAGTCTTCCTTAACTTTCCTAAATACATCCTCGTCGCCTGCTTCTGCAAAATCTGCTTTTATTACAGATTGTATGTATTCTTTTTCTTGATCTGTATTATAACCTAAAATTTTAGATGCCCATTCACCAATATATTTATTTCTACGAGCGCTAATTTTAAATTGCAATTCTTCGTCATGAGCAAATTTTTTTTCAAAACCTTTTTCTCTTTCATCGAATGAGCTCATTTTGATCTCCTAAAAGTAAATAATTTATATAAAATTAAAGATAATATTACCCCTAATACGTTACCAAGTAAATCCGCTACTTCAAAACCTCTATTTGGAACAATAATGTGCATCAATTCTAAGAATATTGATACTGAAAATAAATAGTATGAAATCTTTTTTAAATCTTTTTTAAAAGACAAAATTCCTAATAGTGAAAAAATTATAAAAACATATATGTGATTAGATGAAAAAATAATAAAATCTCTAGTCAATTGTGGTTGGATATTACAATCATTATATAAAAAGCAGCCAAAAATACTTCCCGGATAAAGATAAAAAATAAATAAAAATAAATTTGAAATATAAAATGATAGCTTTAAGAATCTCATAATTACTCTATATTAAAAAAATAATCATGAGTCACTTAATACTAGTTAGACACGGACAAAGCGAATGGAATTTAGAAAACAGATTTACGGGTTGGGTAGATGTAGATTTGGCTCCAAAAGGGAAACTTGAAGCGTGTAAAGCTGGTGAATTAATAAAAGAACTTGATCTAAATATAAACCATTTTTTTTCTTCCTATCAAAAAAGAGCAATTGATACTTTAAAACTAATATTGAACACAATGAGAATTAAGGATGATAAAGTAGTTAAAGCATGGGAATTAAATGAAAGACATTATGGATCTTTAACTGGTTTAAATAAAGATGAAATGAAAAAAAAACTAGGTGAAGATAAAATTCACATTTTTAGAAGATCTTGGGACAAACCGCCCGAACCTTTAAGCAAAAATAATCCCTATCACCCTTTGAATATTGAAATTTATAAAGATATACCTAAAGAAAAAATACCTGATACCGAGTCTTTAAAAGACACTTTTGATAGAGTAATTCCATATTTCAAAAAAAATATAGAAAAAAAAATAAGTGAAAATGTAATGATTTCAGCACATGGAAATTCTATTAGATCTCTCTGTAAATTTTTATTTGATATAAGCGATCAAGATATTTCAAAATTAGAAATTCCAACAGGCAATCCTTTAATTCTAAAATTTGATGAAAATATTAAATTACTAGATGCAAAATATTTGGATAAAGAAAGAGCAAAAGACTTACTTAAATTTAGTTAATTTAATTTTTTAAATATCTCGATATCTGTTAAATGTATAAATTCATTAAAACTTTCATATCCATATAATTCTTTCTTATCAATTAAATCATTCCAAATTTTAGAAATTGAAAAAATATTACTATTTATTTTTTGAAATACTTTTTTGTTTAATATTTGACAGCCTGTATAAATAAAATCATTTTTTATTTCTTTGGACAATTTATTTTTATTAAGACTAAAATCACCTTTAAATCGAGTATCAAAACTTTTATCTTTGTTAACCAACATTAATAAATTTTTTGCTTTATTTTTGAAATAAAACTTCTCCATTTCATTAAATGTATTAATGTAATTTGAATTCCATAAAGTATCTGGATTTAAAGTTACAAAATCTTCTTCATCTGAGTTTTTAATTAAATTATATATTCCACCTCCAGTATCTAATATTTTTTCACCATCATTTATAATATCTATATTTAAAGGATAATTTTTCTTTTCAATAAAATTTTTTATCTGTTCCCTTAAATAAAAAGTATTAATTTTAATTTTATTTATTCCAATAGATGCAACAAACTTCAAAGTATTATCTAATAAATTTACATTTTTAACTTTTAATAATGGCTTAGGGATATCGTCTGTTATTGGCGCAAGTCTTTTTCCATAACCTGCACATAATATTAAAGCTGTTTTAACTTTCATTTTTTCTAATTTTTTTTGGAAAATTTTTATCTATAATAATTTTTAAATCATTAAACTTTGTATTATTATTAATTCTATTTTCTATTAATTTCCATGCATGAGGTATAAGTTTTAAATATTGATGTTTTTTGTCTCTTTTGGAAAGCCTAGAAAATATTCCAATAATTTTAAAATTTCTTAGTACTGACAATATTTCAAAGTCATTCCTAAATTTATCCTTATCTAATGATTTATTATTTTTGATGAATTCATTAAAAATTTTTTCTTTTAAGCTTTTATTTGTTTTAAGACGAACATCATCAATTAATGAGGCAAGATCATACGCAACATTGCCGAAAACTGCGTCTTGACTGTCAATTAATCCAAGGCCCTTTTTGGTTATCATTATATTTGAAACATGAAAGTCACGATGAACAAATACTTTTTTTTTATAATTTAATTTTTTTAATAATTTTTTAAACATTTCTAATAATTTTTTTTTTTCAGTATTTTTTTTACCTTTTATAATCTTTGGTAAATACCATTTTAAAAATAAGTTCGCTTCATTAATTAATTTTTCTTTTGAATAAATTGGAATTTTATATTCAGTATTTATAAATGTTTTTATTTTTTTGGTTTTAATTTTTTGAATCCTATTAAGCAAAAAAATAATCTTTCTATAATAATATAATTGATTTTCTTTTTTTTTACTTAAAAGTTGAAAAACAGTCAAATCTCCAAAATCTTCTATTTCTATAAAATTTTTATTGTAATTATTTTTTATCAATTTTGGAGCTGATATATTTTTTTTAATTAAAAGATTATTTATCGCTGAATAAATCAATAAATTATTTTTTTTTTCTTTTTTGGAATAAACAATAATTGAACTATACTTAGAATTTTTATTTCTATAAAATGATCTAAAAGATGCATCGCCAGATAACTTTTTAAGTTTATTTAAATTCATCTATAAAACTAATTTTATTACTTGATGAAATAGTAAGAAATCTTTTCTTATATTCTTCATCATACTCAAAAGTTAAATCTATTATATTATTTTTTTTATGGTTATTAATTTTCTCTGGCCACTCAATTAATGTTATTTGATCAGAAATATCTTCAAAAATACTTAAATTAATTAACTCTTTTTCATTATTGATCCTATATAGGTCATAATGTTTTATTGCTAACTTTTCTAAGTTATATTCATTGACCAAATTAAAAGTTGGACTGGGTATTTCTGTTATCGGTTGATTATTTTTTTTTTGTAAAAAATTTATTAAATATTTTATAAAAGTTGTTTTACCAACTCCCAATTCCCCTTTAAAAAATATAATATTTCCAGTTTTAATATTTTTGGAAAATATTTCTGCAACAAATCTTGTTTTTTCTTCTTCTGAGATATTAATTCTGCTACTTTTAGTAGCGGTATGCATCTGGTTTATAAGGTCCTTCTGTTGTAACACTAATGTAATCAGCTTGTTCTTTTGATAGTTTGGTAAGCTTAGCTCCTACTTTTTCTAAATGTAACCTTGCTACTTTCTCATCAAGATGTTTTGGTAATACATATACCTTTTTTTCATATTTGTCAGAATTATTCCATAATTCTATTTGTGCTGTAACCTGATTGGTAAATGATGCACTCATAACAAAGCTTGGATGGCCGGTTGCACATCCTAAATTCACAAGTCTTCCTTCGGCTAATAAAATTAGTCTTTTGTTATCTGGAAAAGTAATTTCATGAACTTGTGGTTTAATTTCATCCCATTTATAATTTTTTAGAGCTTCTACTTGTATTTCGTTATCGAAGTGACCGATATTACATAAGATCGCTCTGTCCTTCATTGCTCTCATATGATCTGCTGTTACTATGTCTTTATTTCCTGTAGCGGTAACAACAATATCTGCCTGACCAATCATCTCGTCCATCAAGACAACTTCATAACCTTCCATCGCTGCTTGAAGTGCACATATTGGATCTGCTTCTGTAACCATTACTCTAGCACCACTTTGACGTAAAGATGCTGCGCTTCCTTTTCCAACATCTCCAAAACCAGCAACAATTGCAACTTTTCCTGACATCATAACATCTGTTGCTCTTTTAATTCCATCAACTAAACTTTCTCTGCATCCATATAAATTATCAAATTTTGATTTTGTTACTGAGTCGTTTACATTAATGGCAGGTACTAAAAGCGTCCCTTTTTCTTCCATTTTTTTTAGAGCTAAAACTCCAGTTGTTGTTTCTTCACTTAAGCCTTTTATATCTTTTAATAAATCTTTATAATCTTTATGCATAAGAGCAGTTAGATCACCACCATCATCTAAAATCATGTTGGGTTTCCAATCTTTTTTACCTTCGATTGTTTGTTTTACACACCACCAATATTCCTCCTCAGTCTCACCTTTCCACGCAAACACAGGAATGCCTGCTTTTGCTATTGCTGCTGCGGCATGATCTTGAGTAGAAAATATATTACATGAAGACCATCTTACTTCTGCACCAAGATCAACTAAAGTTTCTATTAAAACTGCTGTTTGAATTGTCATGTGCAAACAACCTAAAATTCTTGCACCTTTAAGAGGGTGCTTCCCTTTATATTCTGTTCTTAACGCCATTAAGCCAGGCATTTCAGTCTCTGCTAAAGAGATTTCTTTTCTTCCAAATTCTGCTTCATTTATATCTTTAACTTTATAATCGCTCATTTTAATCTATCCTTTCAAATAATTTTTGGCTTTTATCAATTTTGCAAAAATAATCAACTTATCATTAAACCGCAGGAAAAATTATTTCAACTTTTGCACCTTTATTTTTATTGTTTGTTGCAATTATCTCTCCATTATGAAGTTCAACAAGGTTTTTAACTATATTTAATCCTAAACCAGAATGTTCTCCAAATTTTTCAGGTCTATTGCTATAAAATCTATTAAAAATTTTATCCGTATTTTTTTCACTAAATCCAATTCCTTGATCAATAACAGCTAATGATAATTTATTATTTTCCTTTTTAGATATTTCAACAATTATTTCTTGATTATTTTTACTGAAAGAAATTGAATTTTCTAAAAGGTTGGCAATTATTTGTTCAATTCTATTTTCGATACCAAGTATGTTGTAATCCTTGCCGCCATTAGTTTTTAATTTGATACCGATAGATCTTTTTGAATCATAAATACTATTAAATTCATCTACCACAGATTGAGCAATATTACTTAAATCTATTTTTTTCATTCTTTCAGATGAAATTGCAGCTTCATCTTTTAGCATCTGGGAATAATCGGTAATTAATCTTTCAATTCTTTCAACATCATGCGAAACAATTCCAACTAGTTTATTTCTTAGTTCTTTATTATCTGTCTCAGAAATTATTTCTGAAGCACTTTTTAATGATGCCAAAGGATTTCTAATTTCATGAAGTAAATCTGTCGAATAATTTTCTGCAGTTGCTATTCTTTTATTAAGTTCATTTGTCATTTCATCTAGAGAATTAGATAGAACACCTAACTCATCATTTCTTTTCATTACATTTTCAATATTTGATTTTTCATCACTTTTGTCTTTTATTATTTTCGTAAAGGTAACAAGATTTTTTATTGGCTTTAAAAAATATCTATTAAGAACAAAAGAAAAAATTAAAATAACTATAACTACTAATATTGCCGTCCTAATTATAAAATTTTTTCTTTCATTAATGGCAATTTTAACATCATTCGCATTCTCAATAATTGCCAAATATCCAATATTTTTATTATCATAAAATACATTTTTAATCGTTATTAAAAAAAACTGATCATAAGTTTCTTCTGTAAAAGTATATGGATTTCCAAAATCACTTGAGCTTGAATAATTTTTTAATTTTGAATCTATGAATAACTTTTTTTTATTGTCTATATTTTTTTTTTCTTTTTTCTTTTGAATTTTATTTTTATTGAGATCATTCATTTCAATAATTTTAAGTTTTTGAGAAAATGCCCTTGGATCTAAATCTAAAGTATCGGTATCTCCGATTAATTTAAATTCATTATCAAAAATTTGAACTCTATCTAAATTTTGAAAAAGAAATCTAGTTGAAAATAAAAAATTTCTAATATCAAATTCATTAAATTTTATTTTTAATCTATTTATATTTTCAATTGTATTATTTAAAATTTCAATATGATTAGAAGTTTTATCTTTTATTATAGATGGCTTGATACTGTTTAAATAAAATAAAGTTAGAATTCCAATAATTAAAAAAACTAGAAAATTAATAAATAAAAATTTTTTTAAAATAGATAAATTTTTTAAAAAATGACTTAACATTACTTAACATTCCAACGATATCCACTTCCATATCTTGTTTCTATTGCAGAAAAATTATTGTCTACCTTTTTAAATTTTTTTCTAATCCTTTTTACATGGCTATCAATAGTTCTATCCTCAATATCAGTATCTTCCCTATATGCTACATCCATTAATTGTGATCTCTCTTTAATTATGCCTGGTCTTTTGGCCAACTCTTTTACTATCAAAAACTCTGTGGTTGTTAATTTATCCGGAAGTTGCTTTCCATCCCATTCACATTCAAGTTGTGAAGGATCTAGTTTTAATTTTCCATGAGAAATAACATTTTTAATTTCTTCTAAATTATTATTTTTTTTTCTTAGTTGAACTCTAATTCTTTCTATCAATACTTTTGTTGAAAAACCTCCAGATTTTTTTACAAAATCATCTGCTCCTAATTTTAGTCCAAGCAATTCATCAACTTCTTCATCTTTAGAAGTTAAAAAAATTACAGGCATTGAAGTTTTTTTTCTTAATTTTTTTAATAATTCCTCTCCATCCATCCTTGGCATTTTTATATCTATGACCGCTAAATCTGGGGGCGTTCTTGACAATCCTATCAATGCACTCTCGCCATCTAAATAGGTTTGAATATTAAAACCTTCCTTTTCAAGGGCAATACTCAAACTGGTAAGTATATTTCTATCATCGTCTACCAAGGCAATTGTATGATTCATAAATAATTATAAAAATACTAAATTGTTCTAATTTGGGCAATCTAATTATATTAATGAAGCATTCCCCAATTATCACCAACATTAACATCTACCGTTAAGGGTGTAGAGAAAGAATGATAATCACTTTTAGCTACACTCTTCATTTCTTCTTTAATGATCTTGATCATTGTTTTTTCATCACCTTTTGGAACTTCAAATATTAATTCATCGTGAATTTGTAATAACATTTTTGATTTTGTATTTTTTTTATCTATTAATTTTTTTTCTAATCTAATCATTGCTAATCTCATAATTTCTGATGCAGATCCTTGAATTGGTGCATTAATTGCTGCACGTTCTTGAAAGTTTCTTACATTAAAATTTTTATCATTTATGCCATTAAAATGAGATCTTCTTCCAAAAATATTATTTACGTATCCACTTTTTCTACAAAATTTAATTGTGTCATCCATATAAACTTTGATCTCAGGAAATTTTGCAAAATATGCCTTTAAAAATTCCTCTGCTTCATAATTAGAAACATTAATCTGTTTTGCTAAACCATACTGAGAGATGCCATAAATGATCCCAAAATTTATTGCTTTAGCTTTTCTTCTATGATCTTGGCCAACTTTTTTTATATCAATATTAAAAATCTGACTTGCGGTTAAAGAATGGATATCCTCATTATTTTTAAAAGCTTTTTTGAGCTCTTTAACTTCAGCGAGATCTGCTAAAATTCTCATTTCAATTTGATTATAATCAGCAGATATTAATAAGTGATCTTTTTTAGCAGCAAATGCTTTTCTAATATCTTTGCCATCTTCTGATTTTATAGGAATATTTTGCAAATTAGGATCGCTTGACGCCAATCTACCTGTTGTAGTGGCTGCTAATAAAAATGATGTATGTACTCTTTTTGTTTGTGGATTAATATGTTCAGGCAATGCGTCTGAATAGGTATTCTTTAATTTTGAAACCTGTCTCCAATCTAAAACTAACTTTGCAAATTTATGTCCTTTAAACGCTAAATCCTCTAAAACACTAGCGCTTGTTGCAAAGCTTCCTTTTTTAGTTTTTTTTAATCCTGTAATCTTAAGATCATTATAGATTATTTCTCCTAATTGTTTTGGAGACGCAATATTAAATTCTTTTTTAGAAATCTTGAAAACTTCTTTTTCTAGATTTTTAATTTTTTTTTCAAATTTTAAAGATAATGATTTTAAAAATTTACTATCAACTTCAACTCCTTCCATTTCCATAAAGGCAAGAATTTTTATTAATGGTTTTTCAAATATCTCATAAATATTGATCATCTTTTCTAATTTTAAATTTTTAATAAATTTTTTGTATAATCTAAAAGTAATATCCGCATCTTCTGCAGCGTAATCTTTGGCCTTATTTATTTCTACTTCGCTAAAATTGATTTGTTTTTTTCCAGTGCCAACTATCTCTTTAAATGAAATAGTTTTATGTCCTAAATGAATTTCTGATAATGTATCCATATTGTGTCTATTTTTTCCTGCATCTAAAACATACGACATCAGCATGGTGTCCTCCATTGAGGCAATATTTATTCCATGTTTGAATAAAACTATAAAATCAAATTTTATATTCTGACCAATTTTTTTAACACTAGAATCTTCTAATAACGGTTTTAGTTTTTTAATAACAATATCTTTATTAATACATTTGGAAGAATTATGACCAATTGGGATATAACAAGCTTTGCCAATTTTTGAACAAAGCGAAATTCCAACTAAATCAGCTTGATGGGGATCTAAAGAACTTGTTTCTGTATCAACAGCAACTTCACCTGTTTCTTCTGCTTCCCGGATCCATAGATCTATTTGTTTTGCATCTGTGATTAAATGATAATTTTTATTATTAATTGGTTTTTGGTTTTCTAATACTTTTGTTTCTGTTGCTGAACTTGATAATTCAGGTTCGCCATATGCTGAAATTGCAGAACTTAATAATCTATTAAATTCCATTTCTCTTAAAAATTTATATAATTTATCTTTATCTATATCTTTTAAAATAAATTCACTTAAATCGCTTTTTATTGGAGAGTCATGCTTCAATGTAACAAGTTGCTTGCTTATCAACGCCTTGTCTTTATTTTCTATAAGTGTTTCTCTTCTTTTATTTTGTTTAATTTCGTGAGCAGATTTTAAGAGTTTTTCTAAAGTTCCATATTTATTGATTAATTCAGCAGCAGTTTTTACACCTATTCCTGGAACACCTGGAACATTGTCACTACTATCTCCTGCAAGAGATTGAACATCAATTACTTTTGAGGCATCAACTCCGAACTTATTCATTATATCATCTTCTGAAATAAATTTATTTTTCATAGGATCAAAAATTCGAACACCTTTTTTGTAAAGTTGCATCAAATCTTTATCTGAAGAAACTATTGTAACTTTTGCACCTTTTTTAAGAATTTTTTCCACATAAGTTGCAATTAAATCGTCTGCCTCATAGTTTGGAAGATCAACTGAGGGTAAATTAAAAGCTAATACAGATTTTCTAATATACTCAAACTGAGGAACTAAATCGTCAGGAGCTTCTGATCGATTAGCTTTATAATCGCTGTAAATTTCATTTCTAAATGTTTGTCTAGCTGAATCAAAAATTACTGCAAAATGAGTTGGTTTTTGCAAGTTTTGATTTGATTTTGAATCTTCCAAAAGTTTGAAGAGCATGCTACAAAATCCACTCACTGCACCTGTTGGAAGTCCATCACTTTTTCTAGTCAACGGTGGTAGAGCATAATAAGCTCTAAAAATATATCCCGATCCATCTATTAAATAAAAATGATCAGTTTTATTTATTTTACTCATATTATAATGTTATCTTATTTCTCCTAATGTTATAAATGTATAACCATATATGGAAAAAAAAAACGTTGTAGATGTTAAAAACTTAAAAAAAACTTATTCTAAAAAAGGAGCAAATCTTGTTGAGGCCTTAAAAAGTTTAAACTTAGAAGTGAAAGAAGGCGAAATTTTTGGATTGCTAGGCCCAAATGGGGCTGGAAAAAGCACATTTATTAATATACTTGGAGGATCAGTTATAAAAAGCGAAGGTACTGTAAATGTTTGGGGTTTTGATTTAGATAAAAATCCTAGACAAGCGCGAGCATCTATAGGAATAGTTCCTCAGGAAGTAAATGTAGACCCATTTTTTAGTCCTAAAAACTTATTAGAATTGCAGGCAGGATTATATGGGGTAAAAAAAAAAGATAGAATAACAGATACAATTTTGAAATTAGTATCTTTAGAAAAACAAGCAAATAGTTATTCAAGAAGTTTATCTGGAGGAATGAAAAGAAGATTGATGGTAGCAAAAGCTATGGTTCATCAACCTCCCATAATAATTCTGGACGAACCTACTGCTGGGGTAGATGTAGATCTTAGAAAAAAACTATGGGAAAATGTTAGATCATTAAATGAAAAAGGTGTAACTATTATTCTTACAACTCATTATTTAGAAGAGGCTGAAAAAATGTGTGATAGAATTGGAATTTTAAGCCATGGTGAATTGGTAGCTTTAGATACTACAAAAAATCTTCTAAAGAAAATTCAAACAAAGATTGTCAATTTTATTACTGATAAAAAACCAAATATTAATGAAAATACTTTAGAATCTTTAAAAATTATTTCTAATGAAAATGGTAAATTATGTATTTCTTATGAAAAAAGCAAAATAAACATCGACCAAGTTATTAATTATTTGATTGCCCAAAATATAAAAATATTTGATATTTCAACTGATGATGGCGACTTGGAAGATGTATTTTTGAGGTTAACAAAAAACTAGATTAATTATTTTTAAAGTTGTAAAATAGAACTGATGGAACTTGCAAAAACAATATCAAATAATAAAGTAATTAAGATTTTTTTAATTTCTCTTTTGGGTTCAATTTTACTAACAATTTCTGCAAAAATTAAAATTCCTTTTTATCCAGTGCCCATGACAATGCAAACTTTTGTTGTATTATTTTTAGGTATTTCTTTTGGTTACAAAGTAGGAGTAACAACAATTTTTTTATATCTACTAGAAGGTATTGCTGGTTTACCAGTATTTTCCAACTCTCCAGAAAAAGGAATAGGTATTGCTTATTTCGTTGGACCGACAATGGGTTATTTAATAGGATTTATATTTGCATGCTTTCTTGCTGGTTACTTTAAATATAATTCAAATTATTTTATGAATTTTTTTAAAATATTGATTTCAACATCTATTATTTATTTTTTTGGAGTTTTATGGCTAGGAACTTTAATTGGTTGGGATAAGCCAATTCTTCAATTGGGAGTTTTTCCATTTCTATTAGCTGAATTATTCAAAATTTTATTATTAACTTTATTAGTAAATAAAATTATAAGATTAAGAAAATTTATTTAGGAGATCTTTTTGATAAAATCCTTTGTAATGTTCTTCTGTGCATTTTTAAACGCCTAGCAGTTTCTGATACATTTCGGTTACATAGTTCAAATACTCTATGTATATGTTCCCATTTAACTCTGTCAGCTGACATGGGGTTTTCTGGTGGTGAAGCTTTTTTATTTGGTTCAGCCAAAAGAGCCTTTTCTACATCATCTGCATCAGCAGGTTTTGCAAGATAATCGATTGCTCCCTCTTTAATTGCCGCAACGGCAGTTGGAATATTTCCATAACCAGTTAGCATTATTATTCTACTATCAGGATTATTAATTTGAATCTCTTTTACAACCTCAAGTCCATTTCCATCATTTAACCTTAAGTCCACAACTGCAAAAGAAGGTTTTTTTATTTTTACAGATTCGATTCCATTTTTTACACTCTCTGCTTGTGAGACCTGAAAACCCTTTTTTTCCATAGCCCTAGACAGTCTTTCTCTAAATGGGTTATCATCATCTACAATCAACAGCGAATTATCCTTAAATTCACTTATCTTTTTTAAGTTTTGAATTTCTTTCATTGAGTCCTATATATGGAAATAATTTAATTTATTTCAATGATATTATTTACTTTACTTTAGTAAACATATCCCATAAATGCTGAATTTATATAGAAATTGCATAGCATATATGCGGTTTTTTTTGTTAAATTTTTTTTGAGGTAATAAATGGAAAAATTTAAATCAGTTGACGAAGTAATAAAAAAACTGAAACCAACAGAGCCGGTGTACTGTATTAGAAGAGAATCAATAAAACTATCTTCTAAATATTTTTTAAATAAATTCCCAGGAAAAATCCTTTATGCTGTTAAAACTAATCCAAATCCATTTGTGCTAAAAACAATTGTAGAAAGTGGAATTAATAATTTTGATGTAGCCTCAATAAAAGAAATAGAAACAATTAAAAAAATAAGCCCAAATGCCAAATGCTCTTACATGCATACTGTAAAAAGTAGAGAAAACATTAACGAAGCATATTTTAAGCATGGCATAAAGGCATACTCACTGGATACTAAAGATGAGTTAATTAAAATCATCGAAAGCACAAACCATGCAAAAGATTTAGAATTATTTGTAAGAGTAGCAGTTTCAAATGAACATGCAGAAATAGACTTATCAAAAAAATTTGGAGCTAATAACTCTGAAGCTTCTGGCCTATTAAGATTGGCTAAACAGTATTCAAAAAAAATAGGATTAAGTTTTCACGTTGGTTCTCAGTGCATGCACCCAATATCTTATACAAAGGGAATTGCTGAAATCGGTAGTATTATTAAAAAAACAAAAATTATACCAGATATAATAAACATAGGCGGAGGTTTTCCAACTATATATCCTGATTTAATTCCACAATCACTAGATAATTATTTTAATGAAATTAATAACGCATTAGCAAATTTAAAACTAAATAAACTTCCAGAAATAATTTGTGAACCAGGAAGAGCTATCGTTGCCGAAAGTGGCTCAACAATTGTAAGAGTAAATTTAAGAAAAAAACAAAAACTTTATATAAATGATGGAACATATGGAACACTTTTTGATGCTGGGGTACCCAATATAGTTTATCCTTCAAGACTTATAAATAGTGGAAAAACTATTTCAAAAAAACTAACTTCATTTGATTTCTATGGTCCAACATGTGACAGCATGGATTATATGAAAGGTCCTTTCATCTTGCCAAATAATATAAAAGAAAATGATTATATTGAATTAGGTCAATTGGGTGCTTATGGACTAACTTTTAGAACTGAATTTAACGGATTTTATTCAAACAAGATATTTGAAGTAGAAGATAATCCAATTATGACAATGTATGGCAAAGAAACTAATAAAAAGTTTCTTGTTGCCTAATGTCAGAAAATAAAAATCTATCTAATAACAGAAAAAAAGACCTTTTAAGTAAAGAGGTTGAGCACATTGATATTACAAAATTTGATTCAAGAGAAATTATTTCCTCAATGGAAAAAATGTCATTTGTTTCTAGGGAAACTGCAAATGCAGCCAATATATTTAACGAAATGTTAAAAGATAAAGATTGTTCAATATTTTTAACCTTGGCAGGATCTACGTCTGCAGCAGGATGTATGCATATTTATAGAGATTTAGTTAAATATAATATGATTGATGCAATAGTAGCTACTGGAGCATCGATAATAGATATGGATTTTTTTGAAGCACTAGGTTTTAAGCATTATCAAGGCTCTCAATTTCAAGACGATACTGAATTAAGAGATAATTATATAGATCGAATATATGATACTTATATTGACGAGGATCAACTTCAAATGTGTGACAAAACAATTGGAGAAATTGCTGATAAACTTGAACCAAGAAGTTACACCTCAAGAGAATTTATTTTTGAAATTGGAAAATATTTAAAAACTAACGCAAAGAAAAAAGGTTCATTAATTGAAATGGCTTATGACAATAATGTTCCAATTTTTTGTCCTGCATTTACAGACTCTAGCGCTGGATTTGGTTTGGTAATGCATCAAGAAAGAAATCCAAAAAATCATATTACTATAGATTCCATTAGAGAATTTAGAGAATTAACTGAAATAAAAATAAGATCTAAAGATTCAGGTTTATTTATGATTGGGGGTGGAGTTCCCAAAAACTTTATTCAAGATACAGTAATCTGCGCAGAGCTACTAGGAAAAAATGTTGGTATGCACAAATATGCAGTTCAAATCACAGTTGCAGATTCTAGAGATGGAGCTTGTAGCAGTTCAACTCTTAAAGAAGCAAGTTCATGGGGTAAAGTTGATGTAACAAAAGAACAGATGGTATTTGCAGAAGCAACTTCGGTATTGCCTCTTATAGCAAGTGATGCTTATCATAAAGGTGAATGGAAAAATAGAGATAGAAAAAACTTCTCAAAAATATTTAAATAAAAAAATATTTAAAAATGAAAATTCCATTATATCAAGTTGACGCTTTTACTTCTGAAATATTTAAAGGAAATCCTGCAGCTGTTTGTCCTCTTAAAAACTGGCTACCTGAAAAAGTTATGCAAGAAATAGCAAAAGAAAATAATTTGTCAGAAACTGCATTTTTTATTAACAAAAATAATACATTTGATATTCGTTGGTTTACACCTGTATCCGAATTAGATTTAGCAGGACATCCTACGCTTGCAACCGCACATGTAATTATAAAAGAATTAAACTTTCAATTAGATAAAATTATTTTTAAAACTGAAATTGGTGATACATTGACTGTTACTAAAGAAAAAAATTTATTTATAATGAATTTTCCCTCTAGACCTCCAGAATTAGATAAAAATATTGAATCAGTTTCAGAAGCGCTTGGCAAAAAACCTTTAGGACTTTTTCGTCATAGAGATGCTGTGGCAGTTTTTAAAAATGAGGAGGACATTAAATCTATATCACCTAGTATGGATAAATTGAAAAAATTAGATTATCCAGCAGTAATAGTTACTGCACCAGGAAAAAAAGTAGATTTTGTATCAAGGAATTTTGCTCCAAAATTAGGAATACCCGAAGATCCAGTTACTGGATCTGCACATTGCGAGTTAATTCCTTACTGGTCTAAAATCCTTAATAAAAAAGAGTTATTAGCAAATCAAATTTCAGATAGAGGAGGAAAACTTTATTGCACACATAATGAAGACCGGGTTACAATAGGAGGTGAAGCAGTTACTTTTTTAAGAGGTGAAATTGAAATCTAAAATAAATTTAAGAATGAAATATCTTTCAAATAAAAATGGGTTTCTTGGAATTGATAATAAATTTTCAATTAAAGAAAAAGTTGTTGTTGTTCCTTTTGGTTTAGAAAAAACCGTAAGCTATGGCGGAGGTACCAAAAATGGACCTAAAGAAATTATTAAAGCTTCTCATCAAGTAGAGCTTTATGACGAAGAATTAAATTGCGAACCTTATAAAAAAATTGGAATTAAAACTCTTAAGCCATTTAAAATTGATAAAAATATTAATAAGGCTCTTAATAAAATGTCTAAAATAAATGAAGAAATTTTAAAAAAAAATATTTTTCCAATAACATTTGGTGGAGAACATTCAATCACACCTGGGTGTATTGCTCCTTTTGCTAAGAAACATAAAAAGTTATGTTTGTTACATTTTGATGCTCATGCAGACTTAAGGGACAGTTATAATGGTGAAAAATATTCTCATGCATCAGCAATAAGAAGATGCTTGGACTATAAAAATGTATCAGTAATATCTTTTGGAATAAGAAATATTTCTAAAAATGAAGTTCCTTACCTTAAAAAAAATTCTAACAGAATTAAAATTTTTTGGGCTAAAGACAAAAAAAAATGGAATTTAAATTCATTCAAAAAATTAATAAAAAATAAGATAGTTTATATAACATTCGATGTTGATGGACTTGATAGTAGCATTATGCCAGCCACCGGAACCCCAGAACCAGGTGGTTTATTATGGGACGAAACTTTGGAAATAATTAAAATTGCAATGAAAAATTCAAAAATTGTTGGAGCCGATATTAATGAACTTGCCCCAATAAAAGGATTCAACTCATATAATTTTCTTGTTGCAAAATTAGCTTATAAAATTTTGTCTTATAAATTTTTTACTAAGCAACTGGCTTAAAAGTATTTATTAATAATCTAAATGGTAAAAGCATTACTAAAGCTACAAAAATCTTAACTGCAAGATCTCCTAAAGAAAGAGTTACCCAAGGAACTCCCGTTCCAACAAAAGCTATAGAAAAAAATAAAAAAGTATCAACTATAGATCCTATTGATGAAGATATAAGAGGCGCAACATACCAACTATTTTTCCTTAACTTATCAAAGATTTGGACATCTAATAATTGCGCAACTAAAAAAGCTGAACCCGAACCAATAGCAATTCTTATTGATATTAGATCAGCAAAATTTGTTGAAAAAAATAAAGTAAATATAATTCCTATTAAAAAACCTAAGTAGACTATTTTACGAGCAATAATTTTTCCATAAGCTCTATTTGCTAAGTCTGTTATTAAAAAAGCTACAGGATAACTAAACGCTCCGTATGTCAATATTTCATTTAGCCCGAGATGATTGACAGGAAATTGAACTAGAAAATTTGAAGATAAAACAACCACTCCCATAAGAAATGGGAGTAAAATGAATTTTTTATTCATTAAGCTGATTTACTAAGTAATGATTTTTTTAATTTTTTTAATCTTGAAGATAGATATTTTGATTTTGCAGATTTCATAAATTCATCAAAGCTACCCTTTTTATCTACTGATCTTACTCCTGCATTAGAAACAGTAAGCTTCAAACTTTTTTTTAAAATTTCACTCTTAAACTTTACTTTTTTTAAATTTGGTAAAAATCTTCTCTTAGTTTTATTGTTAGCATGACTAACATTGTGTCCTTTGAGAGGATTTTTTCCAGTTAGTTCACATTTTTTAGACATAAATAATGAGACTGTATAAGATCTGAATCTTAATGCGTCAAGTTCAATATTTTGTTCCAACAGCCTCTGAAATATTTTTAAAACCTTTATTTTTCAATATATCAATTAATTCAGAACTAATTGAGGAAGCTATGCCTGGGCCTTTATAAACCATGCCAGTGTAAAGTTGGACTAGACTGGCCCCTCTAATAATTTTTTCAAAAGCAGTTTCACCTGAATCTACCCCTCCTACTCCAATTATTTTTATCTTATTACCAAGAAGCTTATAAAATTTACTAATTACATTATTTGAAATCTCATATAGAGGTTTTCCTGAAAGACCTCCTTTTTCTAATTTATTAATATTATTCAATTTATCTCTATTTTTATCAGAAGAATTTGAAACAATGATAATTTCTATTTCCTGATCTAATAAAATTTTTGAAACAACTTCAATTTGTTCATCATTTAAATCTGGAGATACTTTTACTGCAATTGGAATTTTTGAATTTAATTTTTTTTTTTCATTTTTCAGTTCTTTTACCAATGAATTAAGCTCATCTTGGTTATGAAAATCTCTGAGATTTTCTGTATTAGGCGAAGAAATATTTATTGTTATATAATCAGCTAAGCTGTGAAATTTATTAAAACAATTAACATAATCCTCTATTCTATTTTCAGAATCTTTGTTTGGCCCTATATTTATTCCAATTACTCCTTTTTTAGTTTCTTTAAAAATTCTAGAACTAATTTCTTCAGATCCTGAGTTATTAAATCCAAGTCTATTTATTAAAGCTTCATCTTCTTCTAATCTAAATACTCTGGGTTTTGGATTTCCATACTGTGGTTTTGGAGTAATAGTGCCTACCTCTACAAAACCAAAACCAAGATTAAATAGGGGATTATAAACTTCTGCATTTTTATCAAATCCTGCCGCAACACCTACTGGGCTAGAAAGTTTTTTTCCACAAAAGGTGGTTTCTAGTATTTCACTAGTTACTATTTTATTTATTGGAAACTTATTTAACTTTAATGATTTGATGGCTAAAGAATGGGCAATCTCTGGACTAAATTTAAATATAAATGGTCTAAAAAAATCAAACATTACTTAATTTATTTTTTATCAACTCCTTAGTTTCTTGCACTCCAAAAAAGCTTATAAAAAAACCCATTCTTGGTCCATTTTCATCGCCAAAAACAACTTCATAAATAAGCTTAAACCAATCTCTAAGATTTTCTTTATAACCATTTTCTTTTCCAACAGTATAAATATTCGTTTGTATATCCTCTGGTTTCATACTGTCATCACACTTATCGAGTACTTCAATTAAAGCTTCTAATGCGGATTTTTCTTTCTGATTTGGTTTTTTATAAACTTTCTTTAATTTTACAAAATCATTGAAATATTTAATTGCATACTCAATTAAATTATCAAATATTGGGTAACTGCTTTCTAAAATATCCTTTTTATATTTTTTTACAAACTTCCATAGTAATTCCTTTGAGTCTGCATTGCTAGTTTCAACTAAATTTAGCAACATTGAAAAGGACATAATAGAATTTTCAGTAGGTAATTTTCCATTATGAACATGCCAAACTGGGTTCATTAATTTTTGTAATTCATTTTGATTTTTGCCTTTTTCTATGAAATCCAAATATTCGTCTACAGCTTTTGGAACAACTTCGTTATAAAGTTTTTTAGCTCTTTTTGGATTTTGGTACATATATAATGATAAACTTTCTGGCGATGCATAATCTAACCACTGATCAATGGTTATACCATTTCCTTTAGATTTGGAGATCTTTTCTCCTTTTTCATCTAAAAACAATTCATAAGCAAATCCAGATGGATTTGGTTTGCCAAGTAATCTTATAATTTTAGTTGATAAAATTGCACTTTCAATAAGATCTTTTCCATACATTTCAAAATCTACATCAAGAGCATACCACCTCATTGCCCAATCGACTTTCCATTGTAATTTACAATGTCCATCTAATATACTTTGTTCAAGTTTTTTTCCATTGTTATCAAAAACTATTTTTGAATTTTTAGCATCAATTTCTATAAGTGGTATTTCTAAAACATAACCTGTATCTGGACAAATTGGTAAAAATGGAGAATAAGTTTTTTGCCTTTCTTTTCCAAGTGTGGGGATTATTATATCCATTATTCCTTTGTAGTTTTCTAAAATTAATTTTAATGTAGGATTAAAGAATCCAGATTTATATAATTCGGTTGAACTTTTAAAATTATATTTAAATTTAAAACTATTTAAAAAATTCTTTAACATCTCGTTATTATGCTCTCCAAAACTCCCAAACTTATTAAAGGGATCTGGAACTTGAGTAAGTGGTTTATGTAAATTTTCCTTAAGTTTTTCTGAATTAGGAATATTTTCTGGGATCTTTCTTAGACCATCCATATCGTCAGAAAATGTTATTATTTCTTTTGGAAGATCGGTAAGATGGTTAAGAGCATTTACAACCATAGAAGTTCTTGCTACCTCTCCAAATGTTCCTATATGGGGTAATCCGCTTGGACCATAGCCAGTTTGAAGAACTATTTTTCCTTTAGCTTCAATATTCTTTTTTCTCTCTCTAAGAATTTTTTTGGCTTCTACAAATGGCCAAGCATTTGTTTTTTCTATATTAGCTTTATCTATCACAACAATGTAAATAACTTATAAAATAGCGTTTTTAATAATTCTTATAGTGTTGAAATTTTTTTACCATAAAATAATGTTCATTCAAAATGTCTAATTTTAAAACTGTTTTTTTTACATTGGGAGTTTTACAAATTATTTTAGGGCTATCGATGATAGTGCCTATTTTGGCTCAATTTTTTTATGATGAAATTGACTCTGGATTTATAAGTTCAGGAGTAGTTACAATAATATTTGGTATATTATTTTTTTTATCTAACCTTGATCATAATAAAAAACTAAATTTGCCTCAGGCTTTCCTTCTTACTGCTCTATCTTGGTTAAGTATTGCTATATTTGGTTCGCTTCCATTTATTTTTTCGAGTACAGAATTAAGTCTCACCAATGCATTTTTTGAAAGCATGTCGGGAATAACTACTACTGGATCTACAATAATTACTAATTTGAACGAAACTCCAAAAGCAATCTTATTATGGCGAGCAATGCTTCAATGGTTAGGAGGAATAGGAATTATTGTAATGGCAATAACCTTAATGCCAATTATGAATATAGGTGGAATGCAATTATTTGTAATTTCGACAAGCAACACTCCAGAAAAAATATTGCCCAAATCTAAAGAAGTTTCTATCCGATTAATTTTAGTTTATGTGACTCTAACTGCGTCTTGCGCAATATT
>Ga0208749_1000075_pt1 | contig 22879 bp, 19 predicted proteins | sample Knorr_S15_td_DCM_FD_185601 | JGI IMG/M metagenome (GOLD analysis project Ga0208749, IMG submission 185601) | Marine microbial communities from Southern Atlantic Ocean transect - Knorr_S15_td_DCM_ad_63m_LV_B (SPAdes) (version 2) | ecosystem: Environmental > Aquatic > Marine > Oceanic | place... | reverse complement strand
TGTCGGAGATTTTTGACGAATTGATTGCGATAAGGAATAAAATAGCATTAAACGCAGGTTTTGACACATATACTGATTATATGTTCCGCGCGATGGAACGATTCGACTACACAAAGGAGGATTGTTTGGAATTCCATGACGCGATAGAGTCTGTGTGCGTACCCCTAATGAGGGAAATAAACTCAAGGAGGGAAGAGTCTCTCGGCCTAGGGGGCCTAAGGCCTTGGGATGTGAATGAGAAGACGGGGGTCGGGCCTGATCTGGAAGGTAGGGCCCCTTTGAAACCATTCTCTGACGTAAAGGAGATGGTCGACAAGCTGTCGATATTATTCCATAAGATGTCGCTCGATTTAGGCGAAAAGTTCGACATGCTAGTGGAGATGGATACTCTAGATCTGGATACAAGAAAGGGTAAGGCCCCCGGGGGGTACCAGTACTACTTACAGAAGAGCAGGGTGCCATTCATATTCATGAATGCAGCTGGCCTACAAGGTGATTTAGAAACAATGATTCACGAAGCCGGTCATGCATTCCATTCGATGTACTGTGGACATCTTGAGCTGATTGGAGAGAGGAGCTATCCGATAGAGTTCGCTGAAGTAGCTTCAATGTCAATGGAACTGATGACTCAGGAGCAGTGGGGTGAATTCTATGGTCCTGAGGAGGTCAATAGGGCGAGATTAGGGCACCTTGAAGGTGTTATTTTCCTCCTCCCGTGGATTGCAACCATAGACTCATTCCAACATTGGATATATTCCAATCCAGAACACACAAGAGAGGAGAGGAAGTTCGCTTGGAACGCCATCAGAGATAGATTCGGATCTAATATGGATTGGGGGGATTACAAAATTCATAGAGATACATCATGGCAGCAGCAAGGTCATCTTTTTGGGGTTCCATTCTATTATGTAGAATATGGAATAGCCCAGTTAGGTGCCCTTCAATTATGGAGGACACAGAGAAAAGATCCAGGTAAGGCCCTTTCAGATTACTCAAATGGTATGACTCTAGGGAATACGAAGACTCTGCCAGAACTATTCTCGGCCGCTGATATTGAGCTTGGATTTGGAGAGGAGCACCTAAGCTCACTAATCAAAGAAGTCAGAGTAGCAATGGCCGAGCTTGATTAGTCGGACACGGGGTCCGCGGGTGATCAGTCCCGCAGACCCTCGCTTGTCACGTTGAAGACCGCCTCCCCATCTGGCAGGTTAGGACTGTCAACTAGGCGAGCAATTCGACGGCCCCCCTTGGATTTCCTAAGGTACAGGCGGAATGTGCTTGCGTGGCCGACAATATGTCCACCAATTGGCTTTGTTGGATCACCCCACATTGCATCGGGTTTGGAGTGTACTTGGTTAGTGACTAGGACCAGAGCGTTGTTTACATCAGCTAGCTTTTTGAGGTCTTTTAGGTGTCTATTGAGCTTCTGTTGCCTGGCAGCGAGCATTCCTCGGCCGAGGAATTCCGCTCTGAAGTGGCTGGTTAGAGAATCTACAATTATCAGTCTTACATCGATGCTTCTGCCCATCCTCTGAATTTCATCGACCAAAAGCATCTGATGTGCTGAGTTGTAAGCTCGAGCGACGTGAATCCTCTCCAAAACTTCAGAGGGATCTAATCCCATGCCCTCAGCCATTTGCGTAATTCTTTCTGGCCTGAATGTGTCTTCCGTATCGATATAGAAAACCTCTCCGCCAAATCCTCCTTGCTCTGTAGGCAGTATGCAATTTACAGCTAGTTGGTGTCCAACTTGGGTTTTGCCGCTTCCGAACTCACCGTATACCTCGACGATTGACTGAGTCTCGAAACCTCCTCCGAGTAGCTCATCTAACGCACTCGTGGAGGAAGTTAGCTTCATCACCTTACTTCGCTTGTCTAGTAATGCAACACCACTAATGAATCCTCCAATATTGGCTAGTTTCTTAGCACCTGCAATGATCTTGGCGGATACAGCCTCCCCTAGTTCGGCTTGCTCGCCTAGTTCAGAGGGGCTCATGACAGCAATAGCAAGAAGATCGTCAAATCCGGCATCCCTAAGCTTCTCAGCAGTGGCTGGACCTACACCGGGCAAATCTTCTATTGTTGCTTGTGGCTCGTCCACGTCAATCACTACTTCCTCTTCTTCGACTTTCTCGCTAGCTGTCTTTTCGTCCATTTCCTCACCTTGTACAGACTCTACCGGTACACGGAGGTATATGAATAAACGATGGGGTGCATTTGCTATTTGAAAGTGATTATTTGATGTAATATACTTTCAGTGTCACGTTTTTTCACTTTCAGTTTAGATTTAGTTTTGGTAACGGGTGGTGGATTTGAACCACCGATCTCCGGGTTATGAGCCCGACGAGATAACCTGACTACTCCAACCCGTTGTCATTCCGGCGCAATGGGCATATATGAACACAACCTCATATTTCTGACTTCGTACTATGGCAATGGTGATGAGCTAGAATCCCCGCCATGGGTCAGTGATACCATGGGCGGGGACCTTCTAATCCAGAATGCGATTATGGTTCTCCCTGATGGTATTGTTGAGGGAGACCTCAGAGTCAGCGCTGGAATCATCAGAAGTATTGCTCCTAACGGTGGGTTGGAACCGCACCTTGGAGAGTTGGTGATTGAGGCCTCTGGCCTTTACTTGATACCAGGGGCAATTGACCCTCATGTACATTTCAGAGATCCCGGTAACCCTGAGAAGGAGGATTTGGAAAGTGGTAGTCGGGCGGCTGCTGCAGGGGGGATTACTTCATTTCTCGATATGCCCAATACTATCCCCAATGCTACTAGTCGTGCAGAGTTAGAATTCAAGATTCAACTGGCTGCAAAAAAAACTGTTACTAATCATGGGTTCTTCATTGGAGCCACAGCTACAAATGTTCAGGAGATGCGTAATGTCGAGGGAATGGATGGTGTATGTGGAATCAAGATTTTCATGGGCAGTAGTACTGGTGATTTGCTTGTACATGAGCAGAGGCATCTTGAGGATATCTTTGCGAATACTGGAGGAGTCATTGCTACTCATGCAGAGGATGAAAATAGGTTACGATCCAGAATCCCTGAATTCAGTCATCGGGAAGATATTGCAGCACATGCAGAGTGTAGGGATGTGGAGTGTGCTCTTATCGCCACCAAGAGAGCTTCTGCACTGGCTAAAGATCATGATCACAGACTGCACATTGTTCACCTCACCAGCGGCGCTGAAGCAGATTGGCTATCTTTGAATAAGGGTGACTTGATTACTACCGAGGTCTGTACGCAACATCTCACCTTCGACCAAGACGATGTCGAAGAGCTCGGAGTTCGAGCGCTGATGAATCCTCCAATTAGATACACCGAGGATCGGGATTCTCTCTGGAGACGCCTCAAAGACGGGACGATTGACTGTGTAGTGACTGATCATGCTCCACACACATTAGAATCGAAATCAATGGGTTATCCGAACGCCCCAGCAGGAATGCCCGGTGTCGAAACCTCACTACCAATGATGTTGACTCATGCCATGAATGGTAAATGTAGCGTCTCTGATGTAGTAAATTGGATGTGTGCTGGTCCGGCGAGAGTATACGGCATCAAGAACAAGGGATCGCTAATAGAGGGATATGACGGCGATTTGGCTCTCGTAGATTTGGAAAACCGAAGAACTGTACATGACACAGATACTTGGACCAGAGTTGGGTGGACACCTTTCGCGGGCAAGGAACTGACAGGCTGGCCAATCTATACCATTGTAGATGGAAGAGTAGTCCACAAGAGAGAGATTGGCGGATCCCTACGTGGAAAATCACTGGCCAGACCGGGTTCGGTTGGAAGCGCACTCAGGTTCGAAAGTGTTCCCTAGTCCTGGCAATTCTCTGCTTCGGCATCATTGCACGGATGCGTTTCGTCATCGTCCGAGGACTCATTCTCCTCGGACTCTACCTCCTCTTGGTGATACTTAGGAGATTCGTGTCCGGGGATGTGCAATTCCTGAATTGGATTCAGGTCAGATGTACTGTGAATAGTGACTCCCAGTGCCGAAAAGGCATACAAGTAGTCTCCCATAAATATCGAACGACGGATGTCTGTTGAGTATGAATACCACCAGTAAGTGTCAGAGTCATCGTTGTTGTAGAATGACGAGTGGTCAACTTCTCCGTGCTCGGATAGGCTCAAATTGTCTATATCGACATTCACTAGTTTTAGCATTGAAACATATTCGTAGCCGCCGTATCCATCCGTCTGATCGTAAATGTATCTGTAGGTGGAAAGAGGAACAGCCAGTATGTCATCAGGTGCCCAGTAATTGAAAGCCTTGTGCTCGAATGTGGCTTCCGACCACGACCATGACCAACCGCATGCTCTGACATCCTCACAGTCTTCATCGGCTTGCACCGGCGAGATTGGCAGTGAGTCAGCTAATGTTGGGTTGTTCGGATCGCTGACATCAAAGAGAGATATCTGCGTAGATGACCAATCCAATCCCAGCCCGTCTTCACCCGGCCCGATTCCGATGGTGAGTAGTGTATTCTCATTCACTGGATGGATGTATGTGGAGACTCCCGGAACTTCCAACTCTCCAAGGATAATGGGATCGGTGGGATCTGAAAGATCGATTACCCATAGTGGGTCTATGTTCTCGAATGTTACCAAGTACCCCCTATCCCCTACAAATCTAGAGCTCCAAATCCTCTCTCCCTCTGCAATATCTCCGATGAATCCTACTTCCTCGAGATTTCCCGCTTCGTCGGGCTGTAGGACTGAGACCTGATTTTTGGGACCGTTCCAAACTGGTTCTCCATTATCATCGACCTCTTCCATTAACCACCATCTTGCCCATGCATCGGAGGTTGAAGCGATTCTGATCGAGCCCTCGAATTCTGAAATTGAGAATTGGTCCTGAACGGTTCCATTGACCCTCCCTGAGCCAATGTATTGAGTTGACCCCGGTTCGCTTATGTCGAATGAGTGTATATTGGTAGCATCATCCCAATCTGTGTTCCTCCAGAACCACCACCAATCGTTGGCTGGCTCCGCGAGGACGAGCATGTCCTGGGACGAGTAAACGTGCGCCCACGAGGAGGTAATGTGGTCAACCTCCATTTCCACGTCATCGCCGAAGAGATCGAGGGTCATGATGCTAGTGAATCCCCTTCCAGCACTCCCCTCGCTTGCTGAGAATTCTGAGCATTCCTGTGTGCTAACCGGATAAACGAACATCCCAGATTCCATCGACTCATACATCTGTGGGGCGAAGTCTTCCAGTGTCAGGGTTGAGATTATTTCATTATTGTAGTGAATGGTCTCGATGACGCTCTGATTCCAAATCTGCATCTTGGTTTCTCCCTCCTCAGACCAATAGTTATCTGGTAGTTCAACCCAGTTCCTTATCCCATTGAGGTTTGACCAAAGATGAGTTACTGATCTAACCGTCCCATCGACTAATCTGGATGTGTGATAGTTTCCTTCCAAGTACAATTCCCTGTCCACAGTTGGCGAGGTCTTGTCTGAGATATCCACCACCGTGTACTTCACTAAGCTGTTTGCACTAGCTTGCAGGCCCCATGGAACCTCGTCAATTACCAGGTCACGTAGAGGGTGATTAGTTGGAAGACTCCATGTATATATCATCGAAGCAATTACGAGTCTGTCCCCCTCAAGCATCATCTGCAAGGGACTGCCCTCGAGTGTGATGTTGGACTCCAGTGTTATCTCCCCGAATTCTGGAACGCCCATGATAACAAGCTTATCTCCATTAAGCATGTATATGTTGTATCCATCAGTCTTCAAGAAGTCCGCCTCATCGACGCCCGCCTCTTGGTTGTTCGTTCCAGAGAATTCCCCCTCTCGGCTTTGGCCGCCAAAGTCCGAAGATCCACTAGCAGAGGTGCCAGATGATTCAGCAACTGCGCCATCGGCCATAGCCACATCGTCTCTGAAAGCCCACATTGGCCCATCAGACCAGTGCCAGTATGCCTGTTGGTCGAGGTTCACCAGCATCTCATCGTATGCTGCATTTCTTAGATCCTCCAGAAGATCGATGCACTGATCGTAGCTCTGCAAGCCCGGTTCTCCCCTATATCTCTCCGAGAGCATTAGCATTGGGTATTCTCCATCTACGTACTCGAATGTATCGTCTAGCGCACCATCGACTACATCATCGATTGCAGACAGACATCCTGCGTTGAGCATCATCGTGAGAACGATAAATGCAGTGTACTTGTTCGTATTCATGCTACTCCCAACGAGATTTCACATATCAAGAGAATGGTACATCGATTGGACTTTTGACAGAAATTAATCGTTTTCAAGTGTGTGGTGGAAAACCTCCTTCGATGCTGAGAATCTTGGCTCCTCCATAGCCAGAGGCGGCATGCTTTCGTAATCAGATGATACTAGTTGATACTCCAGATCTTCTTTTTCCTGAGCGGATCCTTCTGCTTGAGTGAACGTGTATCTAGCGAAGTCCCTACACCAATCGTTCTCTACATTTAGGCAATCGACAGTGTGAATATTGCCTCCCCATTCCTTTGCATCCTTGGCTAGCTCGTAACCAAGTTCATCCGTTGTCTCTAAACAATCAACTACGAAGCTAGGCGAGTAAACCACTATCTCTTTATCGCCATTTGAAATTAGTTCTTCTACTGTATCCTCTGTGTAGGGAGTTATCCACTCTTCAGAGCCGAATTTGCTTTGGAACGTCATTATCGCTTTTTCAGGGTCGATATTTTGAAGTCTGTCGACAATGAGTCTGAATGTTTCATAGCAGTGGCGATAGTAATCATCACCCTTTTCCACGACACGTCTCTTTTGCATACCATGGAATGTCAGGAGTAGCTTGTCGGCTTCAATCCCTTCAGACTTAAGTTCTTCTAGTTTCGAATCAATCATCTTGACCGAGTTGTCTACGAAAGCATGTGTGCGGTGAAAGTTTGTAATAACTTCAAATGTAGGGATCTTGACTCTCTTTGACAATTCCTTGGCAAGTGTATCAATTCCCGATGCGACTGTGCTTTCAGAATATTGGGGGAACATTGGTATTACCATTAGCTTAGTTGCGCCTCTTCCATTTCTGAGGTCTTCTTCCCAACTATCGTAGACTTCGTTAACGTATGGAGGAGAAAGCAGGAAGGCATGATTGACCTCCACATATCCTTCAGGGTCCATCTCTTTCAGATTCTCCCTTACCCTGTTTGTGAACTCTACAGTGTTGGTGATAAGTGGGAAGCTCTCTCCATCCCAAATTCTCTCGTACAGTTTTGCGGATTTTTTTGGTCGGAATGGCAATACAAAAAAATTCAATATGAATTTCCACAGCCATGGATTCAGATCTATTAGCCTCGGATCGCCTAAGAATTCCTTGAGGTATTTTCTAAGAGCTTTTGGTGTCGGGTTATCGGGAGACCCAAGTTGTACAAAAACAACCTTCGTCTTCCTCTTGGGTGGGATGAAATTTGGATTCATGATATCACACAGCTTGTTGGATTTTTTTGAAAATGCCATCATGGAAAATCAAGAGCATCCAAGTGACTCTGTTGTATTCGTGACTATTGATAACAAAAACGGTTCATAAACTACTGTCTAACCATCTTGGGAAAATCTAGAGGTACGCGAAATGGGACGAAAATCGGAGTGTTTGTATTCAGCATCGTGTGCATATTTGATGGGTCACATTCAGTACCCTCGTCTTCAGTCATTCTTTCAGCGTCTCCATGCTCCTTTTCGGAGACGAGGTTCTTCGTGCCACCAAGAAAAATCAGGGCGGCAATCTGTAGGTCCAAACTCTGCTCCATGTCCTGACTTGTATGGATTCACACATAAAGGGAGTGTGGATTTGCGTCAAGGCCGCATCACTCCAACAAGTCCCGGATGATGGAAATGAAATCTCCCTCACAGATTTGGGTTAAATGATGTTCATAAGGGGTGGGTCAGACGGGAACTTGGGAGTGTAGCCCCGGTGGTTGCTATGAGTGTAACTTTTGACTTCAGTCGGCTTCTGAATGATAGTACCCCCACTGATGAAAACGAACACATAGCAAAGAGAATTGAAAGTGTATCGATGATAGGTATGAGATTATCCAAAGATAATCTTGAATTCGTCAAGGCATTCACGAGTGAAGGCATGAATGAGTCCGAGAGAAAGAGCCATGTCAAGCGATTATCCGAGACTGCCGGATGTGATGTTTTTGAGTTCTCAACCTGCAACAGGGTCCTGTTTGTGGGGTTTGATTGCTCTGTGAATCATCTCAAAAATAGTGTCCTCAGCATTTCAGGATTGGATTATGCTCCGTTTGATAGCTTCAAGGGAATGGAAGCTTGGAGGCACCTGGTCAAGATTTGCTCTGGATTAGATTCCTTCATAATCGGAGAGCTTCAGGTAATGAGCCAATTCAGAGACGCCATAGCATGGCACAAGGAATCAAAGCTTTTGAGTATACACAATGCAACATTCCTCGATCATGCCGTAGCCGCCAATAGAGGATTGAGGAAGGAGCTTGGTTTTACCAAAACCCCAGAATCAATGCTGAGCTTGGGTACCTCTGCCATACGGGAAGCGATAAGCGAAGATAGCCAAGGCTCGATTACCGTAATCGGATATGGGTCGATGGGTAGGAAGGCTGTAGAAATTCTAATTGGATTGGGTCAGAAAAATATTCATGTCGTGACACGGTCAATAGTAGAGTCTTCAAAAAGAACTCCTGAATTAGTTGACTTAATCAACTTCAACAGCTTCAAGGATTGGAATGGGGAAGAGAGACCCTCAATCGTAATATCAACAATTAGAAACACTTTCCCCACGTTCAATCAGGAGAATCCTCTACCAGTCCCCGAAACTACAAAGGTCATGGATTTTTCATGGCCACCATCCATTGATAGGAGCGGCCTTAGCACCGAACAGGGATTGATGGATATGGAGTATTGGATAAGATCAGCTCACAAACTTGGAAAGGAATGGGAATACGAGAAGACCATAGACTCTGGTAATCTTATCATAGCTGAAATAGAAGAGAGGTTCATGAAGGCGTTGAATGGAAGGACTCAATCAAGGTTTAGGGCGCATGTCTACTCAACTCTTGAATCTAAATCTCAAGACTGGGGGGCTCTGGAATGTCGATCCTCAGAGGCAACTCAGATGAAGGCCTTTTCAAGAGAGATAGCAACTTGGATATGTAATCAGGATAGTATTTTTGATGAAAATGAGCTTCAAAACATGGTCATGAATACAGATAGGGATATCAATTCTGATCTCCTGTCAGAAATTTCAATTGATGTCATGAGAGAAATGGTCCGTATGAGTAACTTAGACACTCTCATGGGGGCTAGCGCTTGAAGAAAATAAGGCTTGGGAGTAGGACATCCAAGTTAGCAATGTGGCAAACAGACCTGGCTGCTGGAAAATTACTTGATAATGAGGCTGAAGTAGATATAATCGGAATCAAATCAACTGGCGATCTTTCCTTGGGAGGTAATCTTTCGATGGATGTTGGACAATTTGTCAAATCGGTGGATGAAAGATTATTTCTTGGCGAGATAGATATTGCAGTGCATTCTAGCAAGGACGTACCAGTTGACTACGATGATAGGATATCGACTTTGGCATACCTAGAGAGGGGGGTTACCTCTGATATCATCCTGCTTTCATATGAGGCAAAAGGAACCAAGAGATTGGGCGATGTCATCAATTCATCTGAGTCTAGTGACTTGGATATGGTCTTGAATACATTTCCTAAAGGTGGAAGGATAGGTACGTCGTCTGTTAGGAGGCAGTCATTTTTCCTGTCTAAGAGGGATGATGTTATCCCATTGGCGATAAGGGGGAGGGTGGAGACAAGAATCGAGAGGCTTCTCCAAGGGAGAGTTGAGGGCATCATCCTGGCTGAAGCTGGGATTCAGCGACTTGCTCAATTAGATGCACTGCCAGAGGGGAGCCATAACATACATGCGATGAGAATAAATCCAATAGATTGGCCTACTGCACCAGGACAGGGAGCGATAGTTGTACATTGTTTGACAGAAAAATTGGCAGAGTTTGGCTGGGTCAGAGAAATACTAAATGATCACCCTACCGAAGTTTCAGTAGGTGAAGAACGCAGGATTCTGAAATATCTGGGAGGAGGTTGCAGAACTCCGGTGGGAGTGGAGTGTGTGGATGGCGAGTCGTATGGATACATCGCTCCTGAAGATTGGAGGAGTCGGTATTCATCTGGGAATAATTTCGAGCTTGTGCCAATTGATAATAATGGCCCCTCTCCAAAATCAGAAACCGACTCGAACATTAAACAGGATATGGGTTTTCGAGGCTCTTCGAGATTGGTCTCAACGTTGAATTCTGATAGGATGAGAAATAAACTAAGAGATATCGGTATTGAAGTTCTAAACACACCGGTCATTGAGTTAACGGAAATTGAAGATAATTGGCCCGAATTTCGTCTAAATTTTTCTCTTCCTAGAAATGATTGGCCGATCCTAGTGCTTACATCTCCCTTTGCCTCAAGGTGTGCCTCGAAGATGATTGAGGTAATTCCCGATCTTGGTAGAATCCAGTGGCTTGCTATAGGGGCAGGGACGGCGCGATCATGTTTTCAATACGGAAATCCTGCCTCAATATGCGCCAACGCCAAGAACTCCAAAGAGCTTGAAGAATACATCAAGAAAAATATTCCTCAGTGTGTTCCCCTTCTCATCCCAAGATCCAACGTTGGTACCGAAAATATGGTAAATAATCTCAGAAAGTCAGGTTTTACGGTGAGTTCATGGATTGGATATCAAAATTCTAGGAAGATTGTACAGTTTGATGGGATGGAAAGAGATGATGTCTTACTAATATCCTCTCCCTCGTCTGCAAGGTCCTGGGATTACAACGAATTACCCGTGCCGGATACTGTGCTTTGCATGGGAACAACAACAGAAACAGAAATTCAAAGCATAGAGAGATTTAACAACACAGAGCTGATCGTTCTAGATGGCCCAGTAACTGAAAGTATTGCCCTCTGGTGGAGAGACGACGGGAAGTAGTGAAATGAGGCTAAGAATCAATCGTTTAACGTCCTCTAGAAGGGATTTAATTTATTCGAGGGATATTCAGGCGTCTTTAGTGCAGCCTCATTTTGTAGTATCTGGAAAATCGAGGAGCGAGGAAATAGAAGATATGCCCGGGATTTACCGTCAATCAGTCGATGTTTTGGTTGATACTATTGGCAGAGATATGGACATGGGTTTGACATCCCATATGTTATTCTACGTAATGGATGAGGAATTGAAGGACCCAACTGCAACGATGGCTTCTAAGTCTGATTCACCCCTAAACGTTGCCATCAGAGAGCTCAGAAAGCGGCATGGGAATGAAATTGTAATTTTCTCTGATGTCTGCTTGTGTACTGGGACTGACCACGGACATTGTGGAGTCCTTGAAGGCGAGAAGATAGCCAATGACAAGTCGGTAAGGGAATTGGTAAGAATCGCACTCTCCAATGCTGAAGCAGGTGTTGATTACATCTCATTATCAGATATGATGGATAACAGGGTAGGAGAGGTCAGGGGCGCTCTGGAGGAGATGGGGTACCATGAAACGGGAATTCTATCATACTCGGTAAAGTATGCATCTTCATTTTACGGACCATTTCGGGATGCTGCTTCATCTTCCCCAAAATTCGGTGATAGAAAGAGCCATCAAATGGATGTAAGGTCAAGTTATGATGAGGCATTACTAGAGGCATTACAGGACGAAAGAGAGGGAGCCGATATTATCATGATCAAGCCTGGACTGCCATACTTGGATGTTCTAAAGGTAGTCTCGGATGAAGTATTGAGGCCCGTTGCCGTGTACAATGTGAGTGGGGAATATTCAATGGTCCACAAGAGCTGTCCGGACAGTAAGAGCAGGGGTTTGATGATTGCCGAAGTGTTGTCTTCGTTTGCAAGATCTGGAGCTTCAATTATTGTAACGTATCATGCAAGAGAGGTCTTTTCTGAAAAATTACTGAGGTAATGAACATGGACAGAAGCATTTCTAATCAGCTCCATCAGGAGGCAAATAGGCATCTTGTTGGGGGTGTTAATTCCCCTGTTAGGGCATTCAAGTCAGTTCATGGTGACCCCATATACTTCAATCGCGCATCAGGAGCAATAGTCGAAGATGCTGATGGAAACAGCCTGGTTGACTTCGTCCAATCATGGGGCCCTTTGGTACATGGCCATGCACATCCTGAGATAATTAAGAGGATAAGTGAGGCAATGGCGAAAGGTACATCATTTGGAGCTCCACATATCGGTGAGATTGAGCTAGCTAAGAGAGTCAAGGAAAGATTTCCCGCAATAGATTTGGTTAGGTTTGTTTCATCCGGTACAGAGGCTGTGATGAGTGCAGTCAGACTCGCTAGGGGATACACAGGTAGAGACGCGATAGTGAAATTCGAGGGTTGTTATCACGGGCATGTGGACTCACTGATGGTTAAATCTGGGAGTGGTTTAGCAACATTTGGCATTTCTAGTAGCCCGGGTATTCCAGATGCCACCTCTGGTACGACAATTGTTTTGCCACTAGATGATGAGGGTGCTCTGGAATATGTTTTCAACGATAATGGCGAGAATATTGCCGCTGTGATAATAGAGCCCCTTCCTGCAAATAATGGATTGCTAATACAAAGGAAGGAGTTTCTTGAGAAATTAAGAAGCCTGTGTGACGAGCATGGGTCATTGTTGATTTTTGATGAGGTGATAAGTGGCTTTAGGTTCCCTGTAGGCGGATACGCCGGGCATGTTGGAATAGAGCCAGATATTACCACATTGGGGAAGGTTATTGGCGGAGGTTTGCCAGTCGGAGCTTACGGTGCCTCAAGAGAGATCATGAGCGTTTTATCACCGATGGGACCTGTTTATCAGGCCGGAACCTTATCTGGAAACCCACTTGCTATGACGGCCGGGGTTGCAACAATTGATCTTCTTGACGATGAAGCGTATGAATTTTTAGAAGGGCTCGGAAGTCTCCTAGAACGTGAGGTTGGTTCTGTTTTGGAAAAATATTCATTCCCGATGAGGTTAGTCAGAATAGGGAGTCTTTTCTGGCTATCTCCGGGCCCCGGGCCACTTCCCAGGCGATCGGATGAAATCCCCGATGACGGGTCAAAACTTTACGCGGATGTGCATCTTGGTCTTTTACAACGTGGATATATGATGGCACCATCTTCCTATGAAATTGGTTTCCTCTCTACATCACACAATGAGGAACATGTTATCGGCCTTGCTAAAGCACTAGACGGGGTGTTGAGAGATCTGGAGGATCTTCCATGAATGGACTAGAGAGAATGAGTGCCGCTCTTTCTCTCCAAGAGGTAGATAGGGTACCAATATGGTTTATGAGGCAGGCTGGAAGACATCTTCCCGAGTACAGAGAAATTGCCAAATCTCACTCCTTCTGGGAAAGATGTAAAGATTCCGATATTTGTTCAAAGATCTCATTACAACCATTGGCCAGGTACAAGCAGATTGACTCAGCGATTGTTTTCAGTGATATTCTTACACCGTTGCCAAGCTTAGGATATGAGGTAGAATATGGCGGAGGGATCCGTATCGATCCATTCAAATTCGATGATATTGATGATTGGACATCATTTAATTCCAGAAAACATGCTCCGTGGGCTGCCAACGGACTCAGGGCTATCAAGGAAGAAATAGGCGATGAAAAGGCGAAAATAGGTTTTGTTGGTTCCCCTTGGACGATATCCATGTATCTCCTTTCAGGAGGAACGGGGGACAAGGATTTCAATAATGCCAGAGCCATGATCTCATCAAACCCTGAAGACTCAAAGAGGCTTCTTATGAAAATGGGGGAAATTGTCGGGGACTTGCTCGCAGATCAAGTAAATTCGGGGGGTGCTGATGTTGTCCAAATTTTTGACACATGGGCTGGACTGCTTTCTTGTGAGGATTATAGGAATCTATCTCAAATAGCCACAGAAAGAGCGATACAAGTCTTCAGAGAGAAATCAAAAAAGTTTGTCCCCCTAATCCACTATGCCAAAGGGTCAGGTCATTTGCATAGCCAGATAAGGGGCATGGACATACAAGGACTCTCCTTAGATTGGAGAGATAATATGAAAAATAGTCGTGAAAAATATGGAGAAATGATGGCCTTCCAAGGTAATCTTGACCCTTCTAAATTGCATGGCTCTACAGATGTAGCAAAGGATGCTGCGACCAAGGTCCTCAAGGAGGCGGGAGGAAAACCTGGGCATATCTTCAATCTGGGTCATGGTTTTGCCCCTAATGCGAGGATTGATTGTGTTGAGGCCGTAATCAGGACTGTATGCGGGGATATACCATGAAAGAGAAAATGGTGTCAATGATTCGTAGAATCCAAGAGGAAATATGTGAGATGATACAGGCCCTTGACGAATCAGAATACAGAGAGGACATATGGGAGAGGGCAGAGGGCGGAGGGGGAAGGAGTAGAGTATTCTCCGGAGGTGTCGTCTTCGAGAAGGCTGGTGTTAATATCAGCGAGGTTTATGGTACGCTGAGTGAGGAAGCAGCAAGTGATCTGGCAGGGGGAAAGATACCAAATGGAAAGGAAAGGGAGTTTTTTGCGACTGGAATAAGTCTTGTACTTCATCCAATAAATCCTATGGCACCAACAGTACATGCTAATTACAGGTACTTCGAAAGAGGAGATGGTTCGACTCCCGGAAGCTGGTGGTTTGGAGGAGGGGCAGATCTCACTCCGTCCTATCTTTTCATAGAAGACTCAATACATTTTCATAGAGCTTACAAGGATATCTGTGAGAGACACCTAGTGGCGAATTATGATGAGTTTAAACAGAATTGCGATGAGTACTTTTTCATTAATCACCGGAATGAACACAGGGGAATCGGCGGGATATTCTTTGATGGCTTGAATAAAATAGACAAGGACTCCTGCTTCTCTTTCGTGGAAGATTGTGCGGAGGGCTTCATTGATTCTTATCTGCCGATAATCAGACGACGGAAGGATATGGATTTTAATTCTGAAAACAAGCATTGGCAGAGGATAAGAAGGGGCAGATATGTTGAATTCAACCTTGTCTACGATAGAGGTACAAAGTTCGGACTCAATACGAACGGAAGAATAGAGAGTATCCTTATGTCTCTACCTGAAACAGCGAGTTGGGAATACTGCCATGAGCCCGATGTTGGTTCGTCCGAGGAAGAGATGTTGCAGGCTCTTAGATTTCCCAAGGATTGGATATAACGGGGTATTGCCAGTGGAGTACAGTACTGAAGATTGGGTGAAACATGGTCAAGAGCTGAGGAGACCTCTTCTTGTACATCCCTCTATTATAGAGGGCAATACCAGTGTGATTGTTGGTGGCGGTTTATCGGGAATGGTAACTGGTTACCGCATAGCGAAAAAAAATCCCAGAAGGAGGGTTATTATTCTCGAGAAGGAGGATCGGCTGGGAGGAGTAATAGATACATGGAGAAGTGGGGACTGGCTTTGTGATATCGCTGTAAGTTCGGCTCGTCCTCACCCGGCATTCTGGAGGCTAGTGAATGACCTAAATCTTGGGAGAAGCTTTCGGGGTTCAAAAATGGAGGCCAAGGAAAGATGGATATTCCTAGATGGGGAGTACATCAAATTGAGTTGGAAGATTATCCTCAGGATGGGGGTAATTAAAGTGTTAAAATCATTATTTAAATCAAAAAACGGAGGTTTGTCGGTTTCTGAAATAATACCAAATAAGTCATTTGCTGATGCCATGACTCTGGGAATAGTCAATCAATACTCGGAGAGTGTGGATGCTGATTTTCTATTTCCATCCTTGACTAAATTTGGTAAAAGTCCAAATCTGGGTTCAATGAGATTAGCAAAAAAAATAAGACGTACATTTCCTTTATTCGAGCCGGAAAGGGGTTCTTTCGGCTCATTTGATAACGGAATGCTCGAATTGATTGATAAATTGGGTCAAGAGCTAGCGGACATGCCTAACGTTACTGTCATTCTTGGGTCGAAATATGAAAGCTTGACAGAGATATCTGAGAAATTCGGAGTAAAGGCCGAGTCAATAATTTGGTCGGCCCCGGGAATCCTACAGAAAAATCCAGATTCCGAGGTATCCGTGTTTGTTGTCGGCTACAAAGAGGAGGACACTGTGAAAGTCCCTATAGGATATGGGACTCTTTTTCCTGAACCCGATATGGTATTTAGTGGGATATTACATGAAAGCGACGTTCATGTCGGGCGGAGAGCACCTGATGGCCATAGGCTATTTCGATTAATGATACCAATTTCCCGATGGAGCGGGGATGAGCAAGAAATAATCGACTGCCTAATGGAAAATTTTGTCGATGCCGTCCCCGTTATGTTCGAAAAAATAGGCGATAGATCAATTCCTGCATACGAACCGGGATACATGAACAGAATCTCTAGTCTAGATTTGGATCGTACTGTTACCGGATGGGGCGGAAGTGGCGTGTCAATAGTACACGTTGTAGATGAGTCTGAGAGGATCTCAGAGATGTTCTGAGTAGTGAACTAGATAGTTACTCGACTTTTTTCACGTTTATGGCATTTGGCCCCTTTGGGCCCTCGCCAACCTCGAACTCCACGGAGTCGCCCTCTCTGATTTGTCCCTCGACTTGGGACTTGTGTACGAATAAATCGTCACCCTCTTCCTGCTCGATAAATCCATACCCTTTCGTGAAGTTAAACCACTTTACTGTTCCTAGTGCCATTGTCCCTCGGCAGTCAGACATAGTACTTGAACAGGACTGAACAAAGTCCTCCATTGGGGCCATTAGTTCACCATAGTCAAGCTAGCGACTCGGAAATAGAAAGCTTCCTGGATGCCTCTAACGTCTCTTTGCCCTTGGAAGAGAGTTTCCAATTTGGCCGCTTCCTTTCGGATGCTGGCTCTACAATATCTGATTTCCTCAATTCTGATATGTGATGACTCAATAGTTGTCTTGAGATCATAGTTTTCTTTCTTATCTCAGAGCCAGAGACTCCGAGCATTCCAGAGTCTGCCAATACCTCTAGTATGGCTAGTCTGGTTCCGATTATGGGATTCTTTATTCGCCCCATCTCGGCTTCTGGAATTCCCGAAGGAGCGTAGCGTCTCAGTTTACCATCCCTCCATGAGTAGACCTCCCCCCTTGATTCAAGAACTTGTAAATGGTAGGCTGTGACTCCATTTGCCAGCCCTAATGCGTCTCTCAATGCAGAGAAATGAATTCCCGCATTGGCTTCAAGATACCCCATTATCCTCCCTCTCGTCAGGAGGTCTTCCCTGTTGCTCCTAATACTCGCCAGTAATGGCGTGAATAGAGCCATCAGAACTGTCACCCTAACAAACTCTAGTAAGACGGACCCGAGAAGTATCGAACCCAACGTACCTGCACCACTCATTATCAGACCATTTGGAAGCTCGCTATTGCTATCCTCTGAGTTTTCTTCCTTTGGCTGTTCCATGTCCATTTCTGATTCCGAGTGACCAGAGTCGGTCTCCTCGGCTGTAAATGCAGATTGAAGATCGTCCTGCCTCTCCACGCTTGAGTTCAGTCCATCGTCATCTGAAATGATGAGTCCGGAAATAATCGCAATGACTGCCATTAAGCTGATCAATCGAACGGAAGCCGCTCCATGCATCACTATTCGCAGGGCGTGCCCCCCTATGACTAACTTGGTGAATTGATTTGACATTCGGAGTGTCCTTGAATAACGACCCACTCCGAGGCATGGTACAGATGGCGGAGGAGAGCAAGTCGGATATCGCTGATTCAGATGAATTGGTTGAGGCGATGTTGACTTCCTCGAGATCTGTTGTTAGGACTTGTATGCAGATTAGGCCGTCCGAACACGTCTTAGTTGTGACCGACCCATATTGCTCAGAAGTCGGGCAGTCACTGTATGAAGCTGCGGCTGAAGTAACGGATAGGGTACTTTTGATGATGATGCCCCCCTCACACAAGAAAGGGGCAGAGCCCCCGGATCCTGTTGCTGAATTAATGAGGCAGCAGGACGTTGTCTTGATCGCTACCAAGAGTTCCTTGACTCATACTAGGGCCAGGAGGAATGCATCTAGGGAGAATGCAAGAATTGCTTCTATGCCCGGAATAACTTCAGAGATCCTATCTAAGGGAGGGATGACAGCTGATTATGGGGCGATGAAAAAGGAAATCTCTGGACTTAACGCCCTATTGAGGAAGAGGACTTTGGTGAGGGTGAAGTCATCTTCGGGGACAGATCTGACATTTACTACAGGAGCAAGGTGGATACTCGAGGATAATGGGATATGTAATCGGCCCGGGCAAATTACCAATCTTCCAACGGGGAAGGTGTTCGTACTTCCTAGGGAGGGTACTGCCAACGGGAAAATTGTGATTGATGGCTCTCTAGATGGCGAAATGGTGGATGAGCCAGTGACAATTTTGGTTGAAGATGGCAATGTAATCAATATCTCGGGCGGTGCTAGCGCTGAGGACTTGATTTCTAAGATGGATGAGGTGAGGTCATCAGTGAAGATATCCCAGATTGATCGAGTTGGGACCTTTGCTGAGTTTGGCTTTGGGATGAACCCAAGATCTCGACTATCTGGGAGCCAACTTGAGGATCAAGTAGTTCGAGGGTCCTCATACATCGCAATAGGCGATAACTCCTCACTGGGGGGAACTTCCAGAGTAGGTTACCAGATAAGGGGAGTGATGATGAAGCCTACTGTGGAGCTTGAGGATGTTGACTTGGTATTGGAAGGAAAGGTAACTGCAAGAAAGCGGTGATTGGATGAGGGCGATACTTTGGTGTAATGGGCCGTTGCCTAGTGAATCTCTGATTAGCGATCTAGCCAACTCTGTATCACTCATCTTTGGAATTGATGGCGGCGCCGATAAGGCCTCAGAAATGGGCTACGAAGTCTCCAAGGCCATAGGAGACATGGATTCAGTGGTGCTTTCAAATTGGGAGGGGAAAGTTGTTTTTCTTGAAGACCAAAATAAGAGCGACCTCTCGAAATCAATTTCTTATGTTAATTCGCTGGGAGTCCATGAGGTTGATGTCGTTGGAGTCGAGGGGGGCGACTATGGGCATGTATTTGGCGCCTTCGCGGCACTAAACGAAGCCCCGGTAGGAATGAAAATCAGATTGCATTACGAGTCCGGAGTCATGCATTTAGTGAGTCCCTCGAATGGAGGATTCAATGAGGTCATACATAGGGGTCAGAAATTTTCCGTCTTTGCATTGACGCCATGCAAGGTTATGGACGTCATAGGTGGAAAATGGGAGTTAAGGGGTCGGCAACTCTCAATGTCAACCAAGGGCCTCAGCAATGAAGGCCTAGGCGATTCTGTTTCAGTAACCTCTGACGGCATTGCCGCGGTGTACACAGAACGGTCATGATTGCTTAGACTCGGGGTCCCTAGACAACATGATCGCGATCGGTCTGGTCCTTGGGTCACTTTCCAGGCCGATCTTCATTATGACTGCCAATGGAACTCCGAGGACCATTCCCATTATGCCCCAAGCCCAGCCCCAGAAGGCGACTAGTAACAGTAGGACTATGGGTGACATGTCCAACCTCTGTCCGGCTAATTGGGGCTCGATTATACCCCCCCATACCTGCTGGTTGGCGACCAACAAGGCGATTAGAACCAGAGCAGATCCCTGGGGAAGGACGATTAGTCCTAGGAGAATTGGCGGGATAATTGAGAGTAGGGCGCCGACATAGGGTATGAAGTCCATCAAGAACGTAATCGAAACCCACAGGAAGACGAAAGGTATGTCCATGTAAGAAAGCACCACAGCAGCGACGACTGCTTGACCGAATGCCACTGAAGCCCTAGTCACGACGTAAGTATTGATTCCGTCTCCTGAATCAGCGGCGACTGACATCACCCTATCGACGTCATCAGGGTAAGCCGCTCTGATTCTCTTGGGAAGTGTCTCTGCCTCCAGAATAATGAACAGTAGGAATATCAGAACCGTCACAAGTGAAGTTGTGAATCCTGCCAATGTCCCGACGAATCCCGCAGCGTATTTGTTCACAGTGTCGATAGTGATCAAATCTGTGAGAGCTGCGGTATTGGGATGGTAACCGAAGATGGACAATTCCTCGAGCCATGCGACTTTCTCCTCTAGAGATTTCTGCAGCTCGGGAGCTTCGTTGGTGAAGCTCTGCATGGCTTCATACATTGAATTAGATGCGAATAGTAGGAATCCCATCACTGCAGCAACCAGTACTCCGTACGCGATTAGAGGATGTCCCCCAATCCTCTCCTCCAACCACTGTGCAGGGGGCCTAATCAAGAAGAAAATTAGAGTGGCAACGACCAGCGGTTGGATCACTGCTTTCAGATGAATAATAGCAAGGACACTCACGAATAACACTATCGAGATATTTGCCAGAGTTCCGGAGTCGACCTTCGCTAGGCTGTTGCTTTTCGGCATGACTATCAGTATCGCGAAATAGTCATGTCGCATCAATGGTTCGCCTAATCTGCCATTTGAATGGCCTCGAGATAGATATTCTCGAAAGATTCGGCATTGCCTGAATAAGTGAATCTCTCGAGAACCCTGTCTCTGCCTTGGGAACCCTTGTGTGACGAGTCTTTGGTCAATACGTCCTTCATTGCAGATACCATTGAGTCGGTATCCCCCATTGTGAAAAGAGCCCCTACTGTGTTATCGACCATCTCGGGGAGTGGGCCATGATCAACTGTCACAACTGGAATTCCAGAGGACATAGCTTCCAGCGGTATTAGGCCCTGTCCTTCGTAGAACGACGGATAGACAACCAAATCCGAGGATCGGTATAGATGTGCTAACTCCGTGAAAGACATACTGGACTCTATCCTGACCTTCTCGCCAACTCCGAGACTCTTGGCTAAATTCATGAGTCTTCTCTTGAGGTGGCCCCTTCCAACTATTACAAGATTAGAGTTTGGCATCAAACTGTTAAGAGCTGAAAATCCCCTTATCAGGGTGCTGTAACCCTTCCTTGCAGCTAGCCTACCTACTGCCAAGATAAGCTTTGAATCTGGGCTGCCTGATCCAAACCTAGTTCTAATATCATCTGCAATCCTGCACTCTTCTGTATTGCCCCTGTCCAGAGGTCTGAACATCTCTGCATCTACTCCCCAGTGGATCACTTCACACCTCCAATCGGATGGTGGACTGTATCTAGATTCGAAGTCCTCTTTCGTAGCATTCGAATTCGCCACGCATATCATTGAGTGATTTATAGCATAATTCTCGAATTTTGCATATCTGCCTGCAGTGAACCTGATTGCTATATCATTCACGTTGGCCCAGACTGCCGCTTCTTTGGCTCGGCTCGCTTCAATCAACCCGTCCCGTTCACCTAGCCATGACCCATGGAGAGATGACACCACTGGAGCTATTCTTTCGACACAGTGTCCGAACTGAGAAGCTGACCACGATATCATAGGGCAATGAAGGTGGACCACATCAACGCTATCCCTCTCATTCAGCCTCTCTAGCTCTGCAATTGCCCTTCTCCCATAAGAACGAGTGAACTCCATTGGGATTTTGGCCCATCCTACTTCTATCACGCTGACACCTTCCTGGCGAGGGGGTTTTCCCGCTCCTGATCTAGTGATTACAGTGACCCTATGGCCCCTATTGACCAGTGCGGCAGATAGGTGGAAAACGGTCGAGCCCATGCCTCCCCATCTAGGTGGAAATTCAGCAGAAAGCATTGCAATGTGCATGGCAGCTCAAATCTCCGATTCAGTATCAGCATTTCAAGAGAACTACCGCAAGTCAGGCCTTCGCATTATTCAAAACGTATTAGGCGGTGGCTGATTCATGCCCAGCCCACTGCCAGTGCATGTGACCGTAGTCATCCCCACGAGGAACGAGGAGGAAGCAATAGTTGACACCATTAGGTCTGTGCCGAGTGACGGATGGTGTGACAAGCTCGACTTTTTGATCGTGGATGGTAACTCGACGGACAGAACTAGGGAGCTTGCAGAGGAGGAGGGAGCCGCCGTATACCTAGAGCCTAGGAAGGGATATGGGAGGGCTTACAAGACTGGTTTCTCTATGGCACCTGGTGAAATAATTGTCACAATGGACGCGGACTGCACCTACCCTGGTGAGGAGGTTCCCGGCCTAGTCAAAAAACTGCTTGAGGAAGATCTTCAATGGATTACCTGTGATAGACTCAGGAGAGCTGAGGAGGGTTCGATGCCAGGGCTCCATGGCTTCGGGAACTGGGTCCTGTCGACCACAGCTTCTGTACTGTACTGGTATGGCATCCATGACTCCCAGAGTGGGATGTGGGTTTTCCGGAAGTCAATCTTCGAGGATGAGCGAGTCCGGCCCAAGCATGATGGCATGCCCCTCTCCCAGGAGTTCAAGATACGGGCTAGAAGATACCTTGGAAAGAAGAATACTGCTGAGGTCAGTGTGCCATACAGACCGAGGGTTGGAGAGGCTGAGATCAACACATGGGGGGACGGTCTACTGAATCTAAGATTCCTCTTCACCCACAGGCTTGGAATGACTAGGCAAATTACACCATGGGGCCCGGAAGAGTAGTCTCAAAGAGTTCTCAAGGGGATGCCTATTCGCGGTAGACCATGACTGACGAGAACATGTATTATCGAATGATGGGGAATACCGGCATACAGGTCTCAGTTCTTTCTTATGGATTCTGGGCCACATACGGAGTCAAGGATAGGCTGTCCGGCGAGGATGGCATCAAGACCGCGAAGGAGCTAATGAGGATAGTTCGTAAAGCTGGAGTCAATTGCTTCGACCACGCAGAGGCTTATGGCAACCCGAACGGAGAGGCTGAGAGGATTTTCGGAATGGCCCTCAAGGAGCTTCAGGAGGAGGACTCAGAGCTTTGGCGAAGGTCAGACTTAGTGATTACAACTAAGATATTCTGGGGAGGAGCTGGTGTCAACG
>Ga0208749_1000074_pt1 | contig 22932 bp, 30 predicted proteins | sample Knorr_S15_td_DCM_FD_185601 | JGI IMG/M metagenome (GOLD analysis project Ga0208749, IMG submission 185601) | Marine microbial communities from Southern Atlantic Ocean transect - Knorr_S15_td_DCM_ad_63m_LV_B (SPAdes) (version 2) | ecosystem: Environmental > Aquatic > Marine > Oceanic | place... | reverse complement strand
AAGCTTCTTCTCTTCTTCTCTCTTCGCGCGTGCGATCCTCTCATCTTGTTGTTTCTTCATGAGCGCAAGCTTCTTATCGGCGTCCTCCTTTCGCTTTCGCGCCGCCTCGGCCTCTTCCTCTTCCTCTTCCTCCTCGGCCGCCGCCGCTGCCGCCGCGGCCTTTTCAGCGGCCTTTGTCTTGCGCTTCTTTTCGTCCTTCTTCTTCTTTAAATAAAGCATCGCGCCAATGACTACGGCAAATATAAGTATGATGAATATAAGAAGCATCTTAATAGTAGTGTATATTTTTATTACCCTGAGTTTTGTCTCGTCGTGAGCTTACAGACCGCCGAAATCATAATTTCGTGTGTGAGTCGCCCGAGAAAATTCATGGGTCGATCTATATCACAGAATAATATGACTCTGTGTTCATTGGTGTTGTTTTGAACGTAATGTGTGTAAGTGTCGTCCAGTAACACAACATGGCCATCGCGCCAGCTGTACGTACGATCGCCGATAGATATAAAACAGTCGTCGCTGTTGGGGGTAATCAGTCCCATGTGCAAACGCAAACAGCCGCGATATGGTCCAGCGTGTGGTAAAATTTTCGCACCCGGTCGCAACACACTGAACATGGCGATGCGAACGCGTGGCATGCTTTTTATTATCGCCGCGCTCCTCGGGCACATTTTTTCACCGATCGGGTCGATGTCGTTGTACCACCTCAAATAAAGTTTAGTCCAATCTTTCGGATCGGTGACGATGTCTTCAAAAAATAAATCACCTTTGATGGTCTTCAAGTTCTTATAAACTTTCATGGCTTCATCCCGAAACACCTTGAAATTCTGACAGATTTTCAACGCCTCTTTACATATGAATATGTCTTCATAGATGGGTTGTATTGGAACGGTCGACGTCGCCGTGTAAATTTTATTCGCGTATGGAAACGTCGGTTCCATGTAAGTATTGATATATGTACATTTTTTATTACCCTGAATTTGTCGGGCATTGAAAACCTAAGTAAAGACTTATCTTCATTAACATTCAAGATGAGTGAAGTTATATGTATCGTATGTAGATGTAACGACACATTGAGTTCTGTATTGGCCGGTCATCCCGAATGTTTCGAAAAATATAGAACCATGCCAACCAGTTTCACTAATTTCAAAAACAGTGGATATGAGTTTTCTGATATCATACACGAAGATACAACGCGTGATATGTTTGATTGGTGTATGAAAGAATTAAAATGTGACCCCAAAGATGGACTTCTCTGGCAACCCACAACAATGGCAATGCAAAGGGCTATTCATGAAGGAAATATTAATCTGGTAAATCATTTACACTTGAAATATAATGTACAGTTACACTCCGTGTATCACGACTGGGTCAGTGAAGTTCTGGACTCTCCAAAATTAAAATGCTTTGAACAGGTCGTCGTTCTGTTTGATGCTATAATTAACACAGCCAGAACTCCAGTAATGTGGGTATTTGAACGAAAACATATGTTACTCGCAATGAGTAGAGATGATTTACCGTTTAGATTTGATATTATCGCATATTTATCTAATATTGCGGGTATGTCATGGAGTAATGACGAATATCAATACGTGACTAAGTGTCTAGAAATGGGAGATTTAGACCTATTAAGACATATACATAGTCTGGGGTGTAATCTCCTACATAATATGATACACCTATGTTCGGAATATCCCACTCTGTCACAGAGTTTAAGAGATGAATTTGTGGAGTGGTGTAGAACTATACCAGAATGTATTATAGACGAGGAAAATAGACTACGTGCGGAGTGGGAAAAAAATAAACCAACCGTCTCTCCGTTCCATAAGTTATTGGCGATTTTAGATAAAAACTCGGAAGCCTTACCAGAGGGAGATTATCTAGAAGCTACAAATCTATTAAAAGAGATTTTTGACAAATCAAATTATAATTATAAATCACCATTCCGACTAGCTTCAAGTAGAATGGAAATGTACCCATTCGCACCGTATAGAGGACGAATAAGGCGACTCCCCGAATCTATTGTACGGGCGGCCGAGGATGGGTAAAAAACTCCTAAGTCTGACGTGAGTGTGGGTGTATTATAAGTAAAAATGAGACCAAACTGTGCGTACGATTCTTGTCCATATAGAGCGGGTAAAAATGGATTCTGTCTCAAACATAAAGATGAGGGCGAGGCTGTGTTAGCCCTGATCCAATTAAGTAAAGCAGAAAAGGTGCTTAGAAAAAATAAGACATTGTAATAAAAACATGGATCGTTCGATGGCGATATTCTGCCTTAAGGCACACGCGAAAGGAATGGTACAAAAACACCGCGCAAACGTAGAAATTTATTTAAAAAACCCGGTAGGGGTTGGCGAACATTCAGATGTAATGGGCGCCATCGAAATGGAACTCGATAATATCGCAAAATATAACGACAGAATCGAAATGATCGATAAATACATTAAAGACCACAAGCTAAGTTCGATTACCCAAGATGATTAGACCAAGTCCGGGATGGATGAAACAACAAAATTTTAAACCGGTAACGGTCGAAAGTTCGATAAAGACTTCCAAAAAATCCACAAAAGATTTAAAATTACTGCGTGACGAATGCGAACGCTTACATAAAAGGAACACCGAACTCCGAGTTCGTCTCGCAGAAAAATATCCACTAACGGAACATATAAAAGAAATAACAAAACATAGGGCACTCTGGTATATAGAAGCCAGTCACAGAAGAACAGACCTTCTTATACAAACCCTGGAAAAATCAAACGATGAAAATATAAAACAGCTCACGGAACTATCGACCCTATTAACCGAAGCGATAAATAATTTTGACAAGGAAAATAATATATAATATATATAGAACAATGTCCCCTCTATTGTGTATGAATTCGATCATCAACAACCCTGTATCCATGCGCAATAAAAACAATCTTGAAAAATTAATGGGAAGATTATCAAATAACATGCTCAAATCCAAGTTAGAAGAGTATGATAAGGTGGAAGTAGATATTATATGTAGTCCAATGGGCGTACTCCATAAACACGAATTGAAAGGGGTATCTATAAAAGGGTCACAATGGAAATCTCCAAAAAACCTAACGTGTCAGGATGTTAATATCAATTTAGGAGTGTGTAAATTGAACGATAAGACGTTACGTGAAGAGAATTACATAGAATTAAATCACGAAACTACTGGATATGCGTACGTATCTATGTCATTTAATGATTTTAACAACTTCCTAAAACATCCTTTAATGGATAAATCTATGGGAGAATGGAAAGATGTAATAAGGTTCAATGCGTGTTCATACGACGAAAGTAGGGAATCATTAGTTATTGATGTATATCACGATAACGGTGTTGTGTGTTATAAACACAAATTTACGTTATCTAATACATTAAGAATAGGTGAAGTCAGAGCAGAATATATACCCGAAGATGGTGGTATAGATAAAGATGAAGAAAGTATAATAAGATTGAAAACTATGTTACAAAATTATTTCAATACTTTAATTGTTAATTTAGATGGAACACATCTTCAATATAAACACATGGACGTAAATGAAAATGGTATTTATTTACAACTTTATGTAACGGTAAATAACCTCCCTGACGGTAGATTCAGCTTTTAATTAAAGTTTAAGATATAGATATACTTAAATGAAGACATACACTTCTATAGACGGTATTAAGATTTTAGTCGGCGAAAACGCAAAAGAAAATGATAATCTTACCGCAGCGAGTTATCCCAATGAATGGTGGATGCATGTAGATGGTGGAGCGGGAGCTCACGTAATCGTGTGTTGCGAAGAAAATACACTCCCAAAAGAAACAAAAAGGGATGCGGCGGTACTCGCCATACATCACAGTAAAACCCCAAAAACGAAATCAACTCGCGTGAATCTCGTGCGCGTCGAACAGGTATGGAAAGACCCCATAATCAAGACTCATGGGAAAGTGTATTTAACGGGTGAGGTTACACAATTGACTGTATTCATGAACAAAGAAAATCCCAGATTAGAGAGACTCCGGTGTATATAATAAAAAAACGTAAAAATAGCCCTAAGTTAAACTCTGGGGCTTCTTTAAGCAATACAAAATGGAACTCCAACGTGCTATTATCAACGACGACCTCGAAGGGATTCGAAAGCTAGAACACCAAATCCTCGAACACGCAAATCACGTGTATGAAGATGCTGGAAACGGAAACGACAATTATGAAAACTTTAGTATTTACTGGATTGCGATCAAAGAGGACAAGGAGCTCGCACTTGAGATGTTTATAACGTTTATTAACACGTGTCAGACCGCACTTGGTAACTTCTTTCATGAATACATGGAGGTCATGGCGTATCCGGGTCTTGTAGGAGCTGTGTGTAGTGGTAATGAAGCCATCGTGGATATACTGAAAACGTTCATCGATGAAGATGCATTTGATGATATTATTAGTACATACAGTTAGTTTAGACTATACGCGTGTAATATACAAAAAAGATAACTCTATCCAAAAACATAGACCACCTTCAGGTGAGATAAAATCAGTTAAGAAAAAGATATCAATAATCTATAAGATGAATGATGTATCGGAGAAGCTTCTTAAAATACAAAGTATATTAGACGGAAATTCATCAAAATTTAAGGATGGAGAGTATTTAGAAGTGTGTAATTTATTGAGAGATGTATTCAAGAGTAAAGTACCTACGACGAGTGAATTAATTACAACTAATACTATGAGACAATTGTCAAATACTATACATGACAGAATATCGGAGAATAGACTTGCCAATTTTGGGGTTTCCTCCTCTTTAGTAATTGACCATTTTCAAAACGAATATAACTATAAGTTTCTTCTCATCAAAGGTGAAGGTATTGATAGTGAATATTATAGAGTTGAGCAATTATTAGATAAAATCAAATTTATCCATAGACGAAGCCCGTGGGTAAAAAATCAGACGGTCAGGCATTGGGCACTCATGAACAGAGTTCATTTACCTGAATATACACCAAAAGAGCTCCGGAAGTATCTAGCAATAAGAGGTAAGACAATAGGAGAACCACACGAATCGTTTGATTATGCGTTTAAAAATCTGTGTAATACGTTTATAGAAATGGAAAATCTTCACAGAGAAGCGTATAAAACTAGATTAATGGAACGCATAGGTGAATTAGAAACTGCGGATGACGAAAATTCCACGGAACTAGATAATATTGGTATATTGGGTCACCCCGCCGAAGAGTGGATAAACGCCACGACGTCTGGTGATTTTTCACCGCGAGAGTTAAGCGACGAAGAAGAATTTCTAGATGAAATAGCGGGTAATGTTGTTCGTGATTTCTTAGATGATGCGGGTATTGATGGGCCGGAAATGGAAAGAGACATGTTAAGATATCTTATGCAACGATGAAATCCCGAACTCCTAAGTGAATACTCTTCTTAAATTTTTTCATTGAAATTCAAGAAGAATGAAAAGTAGCAGTAGTAATACATTTCCGGAAGCATATAAACCATTTGATATCACGTCTGTTAGGTGTCCTCCACCAGAAAATATAAATTATGGAGTAAATATCAAACGGAAATTCAATCGTAAAGGAGATCCCAGTTTCGATGCGGCATTTGAATCCGCGCTTCGGATATTTTCTACGGATACTCCGACCGCGTACGAATTGGAAACAGTAAAGCGACACTTATCAAAAAGAATCGAAGAATTGCGTCCTCTTTCGTTTTTTAAAGAATCGGACAAGGAATTCATTCAAAGGGAATCTATTAGGGAAATTTTAAAAGAAAAGGAAATTCCCTTCATTACGTGGGAAAATGCGTGGAACAAATTCACCCAAATGGAAAATAGCCCAACTAAAAAACCGGGAGGAGAGGAAAAATTTTATGAAAATTATAAGAAACGATATAATCATAGAGTCGGCGCTATCCGAAGACTGTATGAAGAAAAATTCTCAAATGTAGAATATTACGAAATGGTACTGGAAGAAAGTGGATATTATCCCGAATTAGAGACCACTACTTGAAAGGCTTCTCGTGGTCATGAAACGTAGTATAACACCACCACTTGTTAAGATTTCCAACCGGAGAATACTCAAACAATAAATGAATAAGGGCGCCACACATTACCAAAATCAAAGGAGTATTGAGTTTTGGTCCTACAGTAGTAATAATCCAGTAAATCATGTAATTAATTATACCTATGACAATTGCCTCAAATCCAACTGTTCTCACCGATCGCATTTATTATAAGACTAGAAAATATATAATCATATAGTAGATGATTAAGATCAATCGGACACTCATCATATATGCCCTGACCGTATTCGGGGTGGCGTACTATTTCTTACGCAAAAAACGACGTGTCCCAGTTCCTATCAAAACTAAGAAGGTTGTCCAGGAGAAAGTGGAAACGCCCCTCCCTGTGTATGAAAAAAGGGAACAACCCGTAATCCAAACCCAGCCGGTACAAGAAAAAAGAACAATACAAAAACCAAAACGCCCTTCCCGGGGTCCGAAAATGATAAATAGGGGACCTAAAATTACACAAAGAAGAAAAGTTAAACCCCAACATAAGTCCAGTAATAAACAGGCAATACAAGATAGAAAAGATGCTCAACTGAGACAAAAGTTAATGGAAAAACCTGCCAGTGATATAAACTTTGTACCTGGTTTATTGGGACGCGATGTGACTATATTGGCTAATAAGCGAGGAAAAAATATGAGTGCGGCCGATTGTCAGCAAATGGCGAGAGAAGACGGGGCGATCGCATGGACACACCGTAATCACAGACACAATGTAAATTGGAGAAACACGTGTAAGTTATACGGAAGCATGAAACCATGGGACGGGAAAAACCCGAATGATAAAATTCATCTCACCGGATGTACGAATCCAAACGAATTGTTAAAACTCGGATGTAAAACGCCCGAACAAATCAGAACAGCGAAACAAGATAAAATAGACCGGGAAAATGAAATTAAGAGACAAAAGGAATTAGAAATACAGAAAAAACGACGTGAAAAATCACTAAAGTTAGAAGAAGAAAAATCTAGAAAAAGGAGATTGGCACGAGAAAGAAAAGAGGCCGCTGAACTAAAACGCCAACAAGATCAGGAAAGAGAAGCCAAGGCCAGAATTTTCCGGGCAAATCAGAAAAAGGAAAGGGAATTACTGACACAGAGAATTATTGCCATGGCAAAAAACAAGGAGGAGGGATTGGAAAAATTCCATGAAAAAGAAACTAAAAATTTCAAGAACAAATTGAAACAAATAGAAAAATGGCTAAAATTGGGTGGTCATCCTCGGTATCAAAGGGGTATAGAACTTAACAAATATACATTATCTCCCATAGAAAAGATGGCATCGCTACCAAAACCAATGAAAGACATGTTAAACCAATTACACCGCGTGGCATCCAACCTATCACTTACCTTACCGGACTTATACGTTCCCGGTTGGAAAAAGAAGTGCGGGAAGTATATGCCCGGTAGATCCTATTGTACTCGTTCTGATCATGAAAAAGTATGGGAAAAGAATAAAATCATCAGGGGAGAGAGATACCTAAAGGATTGGGTACCGGAAGCGTCAAAAATAAAGGGACCGAATGGAATGTTATTATATGCCACTGAACCTAGATTTGTACCGAAAATGAATGATGATTGGAACAAATTGATAAAAACAATGGAAGGGGCAAACTATTCGGGATATTTCGGAAGTTATAAACCGGCAAGTAACGAAAAGATCATATTTAAAAGTCTTAGATTACCAGACCTTAAATCCGAAAAAATGCCTAAGAGTGAAGGTTTCGAATCGGGCATCAACTACTTGAAAAGAAATCGCAAGTACGTATCGGCGAATGGTCAGGTTTATTTAATCATAAAAGAGGTACCGTGGAATAGAGTTCCGGTCGGTAAAAACAAGATTCGTCCGACGAGTGGTCTCGAAATGCAAATATACAAAAACGGAAAAATCCAAAAACGAAAAATTGTCCCTTATGTAAAATCGCTGAAAGCGAGTGATTTAGCCATGGTTGGTTTTGGTTTAGATATTTCGAAGCGTGGATTTTATACACATTGGAGTACCCAGGGAAAAACAGGAGAACACAGATCCTCCACGACAGATATCATGAATAGAAAGGTATTACAAATTGGTTTGATGTTGAACGATTCGGGTGATTTATACGTGGTAAGTCAGGATGGGAACAGATCGAAAATAAACATGACAGCGCCGCACATAAATGATTGGTCATGGAAATTATAATATGCTACAATATCAGATATGAGTACCGCCATCATCATCGGAATCGTGGTTTTACTCGGCGGTGTCGTCGGTGTGTTTTTGTATCTCAGGGCACAAAAACAAAAGGCAGAAGCAGAACGACAAAGGATCGAAGCGAAGCGCGCACAAGCGGAAATGGAATTGAAAGCGGAACAAAAAGAGAGAGAAGCTAAGGCGGAAGCAAAAATGGAAAGAAAAATAAAGGCCATGAAGGCAGAATCTGATGCCAAAATGGCTCGTCTCGTGGCGACCGCACGCCGACGAGAACAAGGAAGAGAGAAAGACCGTCAGGAACGCCGGGAACGTCAAGAAAGAGAATACCAAGAAAAAATACGAAGACGCCGAGAGAGAGACCGTCAGGAAGAGAAACGCCGGGCGCGCCAAGCGGCAGCCCGAGCGCGCCAAGCGGCGGCGAAGGCGGCGGCGGCGGTGGGCCGACGAACGACGGCGTACTCCTCTCGCCTCCCGCGTCGACCCCGCCCCGTCGGTAATCGCGTCGGTAAAACGAACCGAGGCATGAAGCGATTCGGCGGGAAGATAGGGCACGTCGCGAAGCATAGTGCGAATAAAGCGCGTCAACGCGCACAGGAGATGAAGGCGATCGCCCGAATGTCCCCGCAGCGTCGGCGGATGTTAAAGGTGTGCATTCGGAAACGCAGAAACCGGGGCACGCATCGCGATGAAGCGCTCCGATTGTGCTTACCGGGGAGCCATAAGAAGAAGTACGGGAGACGGATTGGAGGCGTCGTCCGTAAGGTGTCGAAGGCGGTACATCGTCGCGCGCAGCACGAGGCGACGAAGCGACGCGAGGCGGTGGCGCGAGCCAAGAGAGCGGCCGAAAACGCAAGACGGAGGGCCGAACGGAAACGAAAGGAAGAAGAAAAGAAAAAGAAACAGCCCAGTAAGATCGGCAAAGCCGCCGAGAAGTTCGACAACTTTATGACAGCATACAACAAGTTTTTGGTTCCAAAAAAATTCGGGTTCTAAAACAAAAATCTAATTATAATATAACATGAACACTCTCCTCACATACACAGGACGAATCGTAACCATCGTGTTGGCCATCGCCGTTTTGAGAGCCCTCATTAAGATCATGATGGATGAAAAGAAGAAAAAGGAAGAAAAGAAGACGGTCTCGTTCGAGGCGGCTACCCCAGAGAAAAACACGAAAGTCGCTCCCATGACTCTCGACGATACAAACGCGGGAGAGGTTCCATGGACTAACATGGATCCAAAAAAAGCTAAATAAATGCCTAAGTCGATCGAGTCTCTTTATTTTTTCAAATAAAAATGACCGACATTGAGAAACAGATTTCAGAATTAACAAATCTTGTTCAATCTTTGACTACCGAAGTTCAAACATTGAAGAAGATGATTCCACAGCCAAAAAAGTCCTGTGAAGGAAAAACGGCAAAGGGACTTCCTTGTGGAAATAAATGTTTAGAGGGTGAAAGGTATTGTCGCATGCACCTCAACAAACCCGAACCCGTCCCGAAACCTCCACGCGTTCCGAAAAAAACAAAAAAGAAGAAAGTTCAACCGGAACATACGTGTCAAGAAAATTCAAGCGTCCCGTGTAATCTGTGTAAATCACACGGAGACGTAATGGATCCAAAAATGCCCGAAGAACAATTTGAATGTACGGATTCACAGTTGGTTGAAAATTTAAGAAAATTGTTAAACAGAGAAAAAGCGAACGACGAAGAACCATCCACGAGTAAATCATGGGCAGATATGGATGACGATGATGAACTGCCTCGTATGCCATCATCACTCATCGAAACTCAAGTTTAAAAATTTTGGAACGTTATATCAGGATGGAAAAGGAACTGTTGAATCGAACGATACAGGTATTAGCTGCATTAGGAAACGGTTTAATTTTGATAGATTGTATTGTAAGACGATAAATAATAATTATCCAAGAATAAACTTATCATCCCCACGTATTATGGTAAATCTGGAGCCATTTGGCATTACATTCTCTGTAGAATTTTGTTTTTTAAACTTTAAAAGGGAACGCAGTATTAAAAGTGGTACGGTAGCCATAGTTACTATACGAGGAACCACTTTTGATAGTTTTTTCACGAACCCATTAGTCGCCGTGCGCAAGTGAATACGCCTCAGATTTACGCAGATCTCTATGTAATCGCCCTCGGGTATGTTAAATTTGTTTTTATCTACTAAATTCAATATAGTCTTTACTGGATCATTGCACCGGGTCGAACGAGATGTCGAACCTGAACGCGAAATAAACGCAGTCATGTTGGTACTTAATATTAGTACAGAAAAATAATATGTGATTAAAAAAACTCTAATCTAGATCCTAAGTTGCTTCCAAACGTGTGAATTTTCCAACGATCCTCTAAATATTTAAACAGTATTAACCTACTATATGAATATTTCAACCTCTCACTGATAGGAAAATCCTTACATTCCTGTCTAGGCGGCAAACTTTGCCATGTATCAAAATTGTCGCTGTACCATTTCTCTTTCTCGTTATTATCAATTTCAGACCTCATGTACATGGTCAATTTTTCACTGTCCAAATTTACCGAATTATACTCACTCATCAGTGATGAAATCGTCATCGTACATTCTTCTTTGTCCAAAGTCTGAATCTTCTTTCGAATCCTCTCCTTAAAATGACGAAGTTGTTGTATGTGTCCATTATAGTTTGAGTTTTCACCGTACATGATAAAATCATTCTTATTTCTTCTCTTGAAGTCAGAAAGAGTTTTTTCTGACTTCAATTGAATGTCTTCTAGTTTCTGTTTTACACTAGCCATTCTTATATGTAATAGTGTTCTTTTTCTTTATCTGAATTGACTTGGATTGTGCCCGAGAATTTATCATTTACCGATACCTCCATTATAATCTCTTCATTTGCCTCGTTGGTTGCGATTATATATCCCTTTGGTTCCTTAACCGTAATAGAGGGATAATTTGTAAATCTAACGGGGGTAGTAGAGACAATGACGGGTAAATGACGATCTTCCTCTGGTTCGGGGGATTCTTGTCCGAGTATGTCCATCAGTGATGGTTGTCGCTGAATAGGTTCCGGGGTAAGCAACTCCCGGAAGTTCTGTAATATATCGGAAAACATTTTTCCTTCTTTATTGGTGCCGATGGAGTTATTAACTCCCTATCTTCGTCGTATAAAATTTTATGCCAGATTATTCGCTGAACGTCGGGACACAAAGAATCCGTCGCTTGTAAAAATGCTAAGGTGTATTCGTGTGTGACCAAAGGGATGTAATCCATTTTACTTTTATCAAAAGTGAAGCCAACTTAGGAATTATTTACCCAAAACTGCTTGGCTAATGATAGTAACAACCCCCGTAACGATGACCATATATTGAAGCATAACAAGAGTTTTAGCTCGGTCTGTCTCGGGTCTGAATTCGGACCCCCCCGCGGTACTCATCATCGAAAATGCGTAATAATATGGATCAATCGGACGCTTAAATCCAAATTCGTTTGGGTATATACTATACAACTGACCAAATGCAACTGTAACCAATGTAATCAATGCGACTTCATTAAATATAAGTTTGCTCAACATGTTACTATAAATGTAGATAATAGTTTGGGGTGAGATTTCATTCTCATGGTGTGTCGTGGTCTGGAAGGTGGTAATGCGTGTAACAAGTGTGTCTTTGTCGTAATTGACGCCGCACCCAAAAACAATCCACTCGTTAATATACGAGTAGCTGGTACGCCATATTTAACAGGAATTGTGTATATCCCATTGTCTAAATCGTCATCAACATCATCTATGTCTGCCATATTACTTATACCGCTCGCGAGCAATGCCATGGATACAACATCACCAGGAATAACATCCACGCCCGAAATTATATGGGGAACCACTGTAATCGTACATGACCATAAAGTACCAACATAAAATGGCTTCAAAGTTGGAAAACGCTTTTTAAGAGGATCATATATTTGCAAACATGAGGCCTCGACTAATGCCCATAGTGGATGATTGTAATAATACAGGATACTCATAGATAAAATAAGGGACAACGTAAGTAATTCGGGATTATCTTCGGTTTTACCGTCCAGATATCTATCAGAACCATACACATATCTGGCAGAAGATAAAATGAATAAAAATGGGAGCGGTTCGCGGGGAGTTCCAGATAACAAAGCCAACACCGACATTATAATACCTACACCGAATCCAGGAAACATTATTCTTATATTAACTAGATCACTCCATTTTATACCGCTTTTTTAAAGCATCCTGTTCTAATATTAATTTTTCATTGCGAACATTTTCAATCATTTTATTCACACCTCCTTGTATCATTTCGATCGTCATATTTTGTTTCATATTTTCATAATAAACTTGAGCTTTGTTTGGTGCGAGTTTCATGTTTTTATATGTAAATTTGCTAAGAGTACCGACAATCATCGGTACTTTACCCATAAACTTAACCGTGTCGATGGTTAAACCAACAACAAACCTATATACAAATGTCGGTTCAATTATATTTTTGAATGCCTTGAGGTATAGCCACCACATCTTATGTTAATTATTAACTTTTTTTTTATATTGGTATAATTCAGAATATGTCTCTATACGATCTACCAAAAAAGGTTCAGTATGTGATGTTGGATTCTAATTTTGTGGATGGGACAAATAATACATTTGCGCTCGACCTGAATCTTAAATCCAATACACACGTCGAAGATATGAGTCGTGTAATGGGCATCAAAATGGTTGATTTTTATATCACCCAGGTCGGAGCACAAGCTGGTAGTGGAACCCCTTTCACAGCGACGACTAAAATAGGGGGAGAAAGTGACTACAGTGAAGGATTTGTTAAAATGTCGTTAGACGGGAAACGAATAATAGTTGGGGGTCCAGACGCAGATGACAACGGAAATGCTAGTGGTCGTGCGAAAGTATACGAAAAAACTTCCAGTGGATGGACACAGGTAGGAAACACCATAACAGGTGCCACGAACGGAGATAAAGCTGGGTGGGGTTTGGCGATAAATGATGTGGGTTCGCGTGTAGCAGTTGGTTCATACAACGCACACGCGGGCGGAACTAGAAATGGTTTGATAGACATGTACGAATATAATATCTCAACCGGAAACTGGGATAAGATGGGTTCGACTATTAACGGGGAACTCGGAAGTTTATTTGGTATTTCAATGGATATGAATGCGGTCGGGGACATCGTGTGTGCGGGAGCCTATAGCTATGATTTGTCTAATAACAACCGGGGTCTCATTCGTGCGTATGAATGGAATGGTTCGGCTTGGTCTCAAAAGGGTGCCGATATGGTGGGAGCCGCGGGGAATTCTGAACAACTTGGTTGGTCCGTGTCAATATCCGGAGACGGTGAAAGAATTGCGGGTGGAGCATATCAATATAACATAAGCGGTGGAAATGATGCGGGTGCTATGCGAATATATGCTTGGGATGGATCAAATTACACACAAATGGGCGGATCTCCCCTCTTGGGTGATGCCGAGGACGACGAAGCTGGATATTCAGTGTCTATATCAACCGACGGTACTACCGCCGCGATGGGTTTCCGTGAAGCCGCATTAGGTGGGGGGCTTAACAAGGCTGGTAAGGTAAGAGTGTTTAAATACAACACAACTTCGAGTACATGGGAACAACGTGGGGCCGATATCTTGGGTGAAAATACAAAAGATAAACTTGGTCACTCCGTCGCACTCTCCGGAAATGGAAGCCGAATAGCGGTGGGTGCAATTCAAGACGTTAATTCTCTACTTAACAGGGGTTATGTCAAGATGCTTGACTATAAAACGATATCAAATACATGGACTTTGGTAAATGATGCGTATTACGGAGAAACCGGAGACCAACTCGGTAGAACCATGAGCATGGATCTTACGGGTGATATGGTCGTAGCGGGGAGTATTCAAGATGCGGGCTTTGTTCAGATATTCGAACCAGAACCTGCGAGTTCTGTATCCAACGTCCCCAAATATGTCGATATTGTGTGTGCGGATATCCCCAAATCGGCCCAGGTTATCGATGAAAGACACGGTCAGGTATTGGCCAGAATACCACTAGAAAGACACTTTACCGAAACTTCTACAACCATTCTTAGAGACAAACAAGCTAGAATGTTTCAAAGAAAGACAAATTATTTCAATCCCATGTCTATAAAGAAATTGAACTTCCAAGTATACGAAGAACAGGATGATGGTGATTATGTTACACTAAAACCGGATTCAAAGTGGTATATGGTTCTAGAAATTACAACGGTAGATGTAAAAGAAAAACCAAAAGACAGGGAACTTCAGATATTGATATCACTGGATAAATTGGCTAGAAAATTAGATTCTTTAAATGTAAATATCCAACGCCTCCCAGATAAAGAAGTACATGAACCCAAAAGTAAATATCCTTTCAAGTATTTAGTATTTATATTAATGTTATTATTTGGTGTTTTTATATATTGGGTGAATAGAACCGGTAGTCCCGGACCGCCTCAATACTAAATGATTGTACCGGGTTCAAGTGTGGTATTCTTAGGAATAATGATAATACCATCCTTAATCATATATCCTATATCTTCGGCATCCAGATTCTTAACATTATTCGTGTTAATAATATGACATCCCGAACCAATGCGAGCATTCTTATCGATGATAGCCTTCTTAATGATACAATCCGTTCCAATACCAATTGGGATACATCCGGGAAGGTCATCACATTCTTCGGGCTCTTCGAAATGATCCGCTCCCATTATAATAGAATCGTTAATGATACAATTTTCACCAATATAACTCCTAACACCGACTGTAGAATTTTCAATTTTGCTTTTGATAATCGTAGAACCATCACAAACAGATGAAGAAGTTACGGAACAATCGACCATCCTCGTAGGAGGAAGATGACGCCGTTTAGAATAGATTGGTGAAACGGAATCATAAAAATTAAAATCCGGCAATTTATCGTTACACTTTAAATTTGCGTTATAAAATGATTCAATGGTTCCAATGTCTTCCCAATAACCATCAAAAATATAAGAAGTGACATTATATCCCATGGATTGGGCGTCTGGGATAATTTCTCCCCCAAAATCATTTGAGTGCGGCATCTCGTCCATTAATAGTTTCTTCGCGGCTCTAGCGTTGAAGACATAAATACCCATAGACGCGAGATAAGGTGGTTTAGAAGAACTGGTCTTATTTTTCATTTCAGCCAATTCGTCACCTACTGGTTTTTCTGAAAATTGAATAATTCTTCCCTTTGCATCCACTTTCATTAACCCAAAGGAAGATGCGCGCTCTTCCCCTACATACGTAGCGCATACAGTAATGTCAGCTTCAGTCAAACGGTGGTGATATATCAGTGGTTTGTAATCCATACGATATAAATGATCGCCAGCCAATATGATATACTCGTCACACCCAGTCTCTTCGAAGATCCAATGATATTGACGAACGGCATCGGCTGTACCTCTGAACCAAGATTCGTTTGAGGGACTTTGTTGCGCCGCCAGTACTTCAACAAACCCCTTCGTCAAAAAGGATCCAATATTAGTATCATAGGCCTGATTTAAGTGTCGTGTGAGTGACAGGGAATTGAATTGCGTAAGACAGTACATTTTGGTAATGTCACTGTTTATACAATTGCTTACCGGAATATCAATCAACCGATAATTTCCAGCTAACGGAACTGCTGGTTTTGATCGGTTTTTGGTGAGAGGGTATAAACGAGAACCCACACCACCACCCAATATAATACCAAGTACGTTATCCATTGAAGAATAATGTTCATAGTATTCGGAATCTGTTTGAATATAAGGTGCGAGAACTTCAGCAACAGCCTTTTGGAGTGCTATACTACTGGAATTGGATGAATTCCAGACTTTATTATGTTTATCAAGGGACTCCTTGAATTCGATACCGACGTTATTACGTCGTTTTGGAGGGAAATCTCTCTTTTTGGAATTTCTATGATCCTTACGTCTTGAAGATATATCCCGAAGTGGTCCGGAAATTGCGAAGCAAGATGCTTTCATTAATTGATATAAAAATGAAATGTTTATATTAGTTAATGAATAACAGGGTCGTTGAATTGTTTAACCTGATGGATGAATTTCCTGATAGGGAAACAATCAAAAAGACCCTGAAAAATCATAAAATACCACTACAAGAATATACTATAATTGAAGTAGAATTTGAATTATTTATAAATTCTCCTGTAAATAAAAGATTAGGAATTATGAAAGAACTTAAGACGAGGTGGAAGCAGCAGCTTTCTTAGTCGTCGTTTTCTTTGTGGTAGTTTTCGTGGCGGCCTTCTTTACGACCGGCTTAGCCTTGGGCTTTTCTTCGACCGGAGCCGGTTCCACCTTGACCGGTTCCGCCTTGACCGGTTCCACCTTGACCGGTTCCGCCTTGACCGGGGCTGGCGCCGGAGAAGCCCCCTCGCAACAACCACAGGAATCAACGATTTTCAAAAGGAGGGTATAGAGTCGTGTCTTATCAAGACGAACGCGGGTAAGCTCTTCAAGAATTTCTCGTCTGATGTCGGACATTGTAATATACATAAAAGCAAGATTATCTTTATACTAAATGATATTCATAGGACCAACGCTGAGAAGTGGTATAGGTCAGCACTGTAGTAAGTATTGTAATGTTTTCCCTGGATCAAAGTATTATCACTTTGGGGAAGAAGTTCCGGAATGTGAAAGTGGTCTGGTATTTATTATACCGACCAAACCCACTCTGGATTTAATCCCATATTTGAAAAGTCGCGTCAAGAACCTCTCCTGTATGACTGTATGCGAGACGAAAACAGTACATGAAGACTATGGTAAAATATGTGACGAATTTGAAACGATATACGTCCCGAGTCAATTCTGTAAAGATGTACTCTCGGAACAGTTCCCAAAAACCAATTTTATTACATTACATGCGCATATCCCTAGTCCTAAAAAATTTAAACCATATACCTTTTATCATATTGGAAATATAGCAGATGATCGAAAAAATTTTAAAGGTATTTTAACCGCTTTTATGCGAGTAAAACAAGAAATGCCAAATGTCCGGTTAATCGTAAAGGCTACGTGTAATCAAGACGTTGAAATTCCCTTGCCGGGAGTAAAAGTCATAAATGGACTTGTTTCTGATGATGAAATGGAAGATATTCATACAATCTCAGATTGTTATGTGAGCTTTTCATCATCGGAAGGGGTGGGTATGGGAGCAGTAGAGGCGGCACTTCGTAATAAGCCGGTGATTATTACAAATTTCGGAGGAGCTCCCGAATACATCAAAACTCCATATACAATTGAGTGCGAACCCGGATTCTTGGAAGAAGATGATTTTCTTTTCAAAAAGGGTATGGAATGGGGAAAACCTAATTTTGAGCAACTCGTGACATACATGTCTGACGCAGTCATGCGAAATCTTAAGGTAATGGATCATTCACACACTAAACGACTCGTTAGTAAGGAAACAATACTAAAGGAATTTGTCACTTATATGATTTGAGGCGAATATGACAACCCCAACTAATATGGTTCCCGATGCGACATTTCCTTTCTGGGTTATAAGATACGCGATAATATCATCGATAAATCTAATTCCGCTGGGTTTTGTTATATATTTAGGGATAGAAACGCTTAACAATATGTACAATACCATTGATATAATTACAGGTCTAAGGGTGTCTTGGTCTAACATTTAAATTAAGTGGTTATTTTAATTTCACCAATCATATTACAGAGGTCAGCGACGCTCCCGTCTGTAACAGATTTATTATCGATTTTGATACCCTTCATCATGTTCGCCAAGCCATCGATATCTTCTGTAGGAACCTTATGCTTTCTACAAAAGTCTCCGCATACGGCTCTGTAGCTACACCTTTTACCAGCCATAGTAGTAGCCGCACATATCTTGTGAGAATTTCGCTTTTCTCGTGGTTCTTCGATGACAGGATCGATAACGATAATTCCCCGCTGAGATTTCGCTTTTCTTATAGCTTCGTGTCTCTGTTTCAGTCGCCATTCGGCATCGGCGAGTCGGACACATCGCTCATCCGGTTCGATAACTTTGTAAAATTTAATGGTTTGCATAAGAAGCGCATACCAGCAGCTGTCGCGTATAACTTCCATGGGCTTTTTTCAGATTTTCTGAAAAAATGAGATGTTATTTTTTACTTAGGAGTTATAAATCTGCCTGTCCGGCTATAGTTGATAAATATAAATCAACTTCTCCCGCAAATTGGGGGCATTTTTCTGTAGTTCTTTTAGTTACCATATCTTGAACATTTACTATGTGTTCTTTAAATGTAACCACATCCACACCGGTTGCTGTGTGTATTTCAGAGTCCGTGGCTATATCAGTCGCCGCATACATATATGCCGCGGCATAATTCGCATGTAACACGGCTATAAGGGGTGCCGCGTCTTGTTGGGCGGCAGTTGCGTACCTCGCAGACTGGCGTACGAGGGTCTCCAGGGACTTCTTGTTACTCCGACGTGTATTGTTTCTGTTCAAAAAAAGAACCAAAATAACTAAAAGTGCTATAAAGTAAAGCATCGTCGTATACATAAGTATGCCAAAATTATCCTGGAGACATGAATGCTATGTGTGCCAGTCACCACTCGATATAACAATTAGACCAGATACAGACGAACAATACGAATTATTATTCAAGTATAGACACATAAGACCCTTATTCTTGTTAAATAATGTATCTCGAATTAAGTTATTTGGGTTAAAGGCAAGAAGGGTGTGTAGGTGCTGTTTTGTAAATCCTCCTAAAATAGGCATAAGAGAAATAATGGGACGTGAAACCGGAATTATTAAAAATTTATATATACCCAACGCAACAAAAACAGAGGAGGAGGTTAAAAATTGGTTTAATAGCTACTATGGTATAGCTAAGAGATATCGGTCGGACGATATGTGATCTAAAAAAACCTAAGTAAAGAATTGCGTCCATGAATTTTCAAGTGAGATGAAAGAAAGCATTCAAAAACTTTCCCATATAGAGCATATATTAAAGAGACCCGACTCCTATGTTGGCCCGGTAGAGATAACACCCGAAACCTATTGGCTTATTGATAAATATGGAAAGAAATTTGAAAAGAGGGATATTAAATATTCCCCTGCTCTTCTTAAGATTTTCGATGAAATACTCGTGAATGCGGTCGATAGAAATTCACTCCACCCAAAACAAGTGACGAGTATAAATGTCTCCATCGATAAAGAGTCCGGAAGAATCACAATTGAAAACAATGGTCCCCTCGGTGGTGTATCTATCAAAATGCATAAAAAGGAGCAATTGTGGAATCCGGAACTTACGTTCGGTCATCTTTTAACATCGACAAATTACGATGACTCAAAAAAGAGGGTGGTGGGTGGAAGAAATGGATACGGCGCAAAACTCACAAACGTATATTCATCGGAATTTTCCATAGAAATTAAAGATCATGAAAACAAGATGTCTTATTCACAGATGTGGAGGGATAATATGACTGTATGTGTCCCGCCCACCATGAAAAAATACAATGGAAGCAAATCTTCGGTATCTGTATCATTTATCCCAGATTGGAAAAGATTCAAAATGAAACAGATGGACAATACTATATTCAGAATATTCCATAAAAGAGTATATGATGCGAATATTTGTACAACTCCGAATTGTAAGGTAAAATTTCAAGAAGATCCATTACCCAAAATGAATCTTGAATCATATGCGAAGATGTATGAGGGTGTGGAATCTCTCGCCAGTGTGACCACGGACCGCTGGTCGGTGTGTATCGGGCCATCAGATAACAATCTTGAACAGGTTTCGTTTGTTAATGGTATTTGTACAAACAAAGGAGGGAGTCATGTGGATCATGTGACGTCTTTTTTGGCGGCGGGTATCATCGATGAATTATCGAAGAAAATCAAACTAAAGCCCCAACAAGTGAAAAATACATTCAATGTTTTCGTAAAGGCTACCCTTGAAAATCCTACGTTCAGTAGTCAGGTTAAATCTGAATGTACATCAAAATCACAAGAATTTGGGAGTAAATTTGAACCACCAAAAAATTTTATCAAGAACGTACTCAAGACTGGAATTCAAGATGAACTCTTGGCATTGTCAAAGTTCAAGGAAATGAAAGAGCTCAAAAAGACCGATGGCACACGAAAATCAAAAATTACTGGCATTCCAAAGTTAGATGACGCAAATAAGGCAGGTACAGCGCAGTCTGGAAAATGTACTCTCATCGTGACAGAGGGTGATTCGGCGAAGACTTTGGCAGTTGCGGGGCTTTCAGTCGTTGGTCGGGATCATTATGGCGTTTTTCCACTTCGTGGTAAATGTAAGAATGTGCGGGATGCTTCCATATCACAGCTTACGTCAAATCAGGAGTTCAACGATCTCAAGAAGATTTTAGGTCTCCAACAAGGCAAAGAATATACAGATGTTTCCGCGCTTCGCTATGGTCGCCTAATGATCATGACAGACGCAGATGCGGATGGTTCGCATATCAAGGGTTTAATCTTAAACATGATACACCATTTCTGGCCAAGTCTCTTGAAAATGAATTTTGTTGTGAGTATGGTTACACCGATCATCAAAGCGACAAAGGGTTCCGAAACTAAATCATTCTATACGGACTCTTCGTTTAGGACGTGGTACGGAAATGGCAAATCCGGGTGGAGAATTAAATACTACAAGGGTCTGGGTACATCTACATCGAAGGAAGCGAGAGAATATTTCAAACAAATTCAACAACTCACGGTGAAATTTGAAATGGATAAGATGTCAGATGAATCTATTATTCTGGCCTTTGACAAAAAGAAAGCCGACGCAAGAAAAGAATGGCTTTTAAGAAATACCGCAAAGAATCCAAGTGAATTGGAAGTCCCGTATGGGTCGATCCAATCGCTCGGAATTACAAATTTCATCCACAAAGACTTGGTCAATTTTAGTCTCGCAGACTTGAAAAGATCCATCGCTCATGTTGCGGACGGATTAAAGCCATCCCAACGAAAAGTTATGTATTCTTGTTTCAAAAAGGATCTCAGAAATGAAATGAAGGTTGCTCAGCTGGCAGCATACGTCGCAGAAACATCGTCATATCATCACGGAGAAGTTTCCCTCGCTGACACAATTGTGAAATTGGCAAATGATTACATGGGTAGTAATAATATCAATCTCCTCGAACCGTGTGGTCAGTTTGGGACGAGACTGATGGGTGGGAAGGACGCGAGTCAAACGAGGTATATTTTCACCAAACTTACAAAAGAAGCAAGAAGACTGTTTGACCATAGAGACGATGCTATCCTCACGTATTTGGACGATGATGGGAGAATGATCGAACCGAATCATTACATGCCCACTCTTCCTACGATCCTTATCAATGGATCCGAGGGTATCGGGACGGGATTTTCTAGTTTTGTCCCACCGTTTAATCCAATTGATATTAAAAACAATATCCTTCGGGTTCTTGATAAAAAACCAATCGTCCCCATGAAACCATGGTATAGGGGATTTAAGGGCACTATCACACGAGAAAGTAATGAGGGTGCTTGGATCGCCGAAGGTGTATGGAGGGACACAGGATCTAAAATTAAAGTGACCGAGCTCCCCCCGGGAAGATGGACACAAGATTACAAAGAATACCTCGACACTCTCGTTGAGAAGAAGATAGTCAGTTCATATACAAATAACAGTACAACCGAAAATGTTGATTTTGACATTGTTGGTTATACAGGTAACGATCCAATTAAGGACTTGAAATTGAGACGGTCATTAAACTCTTCAAACATGCACCTGTTTCATCCATCAAGGGGAATATATAAATACAAAAGTCCGGAGGAGATTCTCGTTGATTTCATTGAATTGCGAATGAAACACTACAACGCAAGAAAATCTCATCTTATTGACGTACTGGAAAAGAAGGCGGCATTGTGTAGCCACAAATCCAAATTCGTTTTGATGGTTATAGACGGAGAATTGATTGTTTTCAGAAGAAAAAAGCTGGATCTTGAACGACAACTCTCACAAATCTTCCCCAAAATAGACGGAAATTACGATTATCTGCTGAATATCAAGACGGTTCAATACACAGAAGAGTCTGTGAAATCGCTCATTCAGGAATCCAGTGAAGCTAGACGTCAGTTGGAAATTATGAAACAAACATCTCCCATAGATATGTGGAAATTAGATATTAAAAATATGTAAGCAATAAGTAGTAATGTGCGACATAAACGGTGCCAGCACCGGAGCCATGATATGCCTTCACGCAATAGGAAAGCAAGATGACCACCTTATATCCAACGATGAAAAGGCGAGGTCTTTATTTACCTATAAAGAGAAACGACATTCGAATTTTTCAAAATATCACCGAACTACCCCCGTCATTAATCCAGGAGGGAAAGCCACCTGGCCATTTGGTGAAACCATAAAGGTTACCATGAACCCACAAAACATGGGAGATTTATTAAGTAATATGTATATTTCAATAAAAATGCCAAAAATAAACGGCGCTCCCGGGAATGGTCAGAATTATGCTGACCAATTGGGAAGACATCTATTCAAATCGATTACTATGAGGGTCGATGAATTAGAACTAGAAACTATATATGACGATTGGATGATATTGTATGACGAGTTGTATATGGAAATGTCCGAGAAGATTACAAATAAGAT
>Ga0208749_1000071_pt1 | contig 23161 bp, 21 predicted proteins | sample Knorr_S15_td_DCM_FD_185601 | JGI IMG/M metagenome (GOLD analysis project Ga0208749, IMG submission 185601) | Marine microbial communities from Southern Atlantic Ocean transect - Knorr_S15_td_DCM_ad_63m_LV_B (SPAdes) (version 2) | ecosystem: Environmental > Aquatic > Marine > Oceanic | place... | reverse complement strand
GATGCATATATTAAAAGAGTAGTTGCAATGCCAGGAGAAATAGTCAGTGTAAATAGTAGAGGCGAGGTATTGATAAATAATAAAATTATTTCTGAACCATATGTAACTTTTAAGTGCTATGAATCCTTTTTAAATAGCTGTGGAGAATTTACAAACCTAAAAGTGCCAGATGATCATTTTTTAGTCTTAGGAGATAATAGAGCAAATAGCTGGGATGGAAGATATTGGCCTGGAAGTAAATTTCTGCATAAAAATGAGATTATTGGCAAGGCTTACTTAAGATTTTGGCCTTTAGAAAAATTTGAGTTTTTTTAAAGAAAGATTTGTTCATTTTAAATTGTTAAAGTGCCCCAGAAGCAGTTGAATCTAATATCCCCCCAAGATGCGTGGTAATGTTTAGAGCACTTATGACGTGGTCTTTATGAGGATCATCAAATATGTCAATAACAGTTATACCCCCATTACCTTGCTTTATCTTCCAGATGTTTGAATAATCAATACTTAAAATATTACAGATTAGAGTTTTGTTTACTGCATCGTGAGCGACTAGAAGGGTTAAATCATTTTCTTTTTGCGATAAACAAATCTTTTTAAAAGCTTTCACCGATCTTTCAGAAACTTCCCTTATAGACTCGCCTTCAGGCATTATCACCTCTGCAGGTTTATCATGCCAATTCTTTAGTAAATTTGGCCACTCTTCATTAATTTCTGCTTCTAATTTACCTTCCCATAATCCATGGCTTATTTCTGCAAGTTCATCTATCTTGATTATTTTTAATTCTTTCTTGTTTCGAAGAATAATTTGTGCTGTTTCATAAGGTCTATTCATTGAACTTGAAAAAGCCTTATTGAAATTAATTTCTTTTAAATATTCGCTAGTTTTACTAGCTTGCTCTTTACCATTGCTATTTAAAGGAATATCAATTTGTCCTTGAAATCTCCCTTCTTTGTTCCAGTTTGTTTCACCATGCCTTATTAGAAATATTCTAGAATCACCTATTTTTTTAGGAATATTTTGATTTAGATGAGAAGTTTGATTCAAGCATTCAATTTGTGTTGTGTAAGAGTTATTATTGTTCTTAGAAATATTGAGAATTGAGAAAGAGGCATTTTCTAATCTTATTTTTCTAAAACCTTTATTAGGCTTACCAATTAATGAGAGGATTAAACACCTCAATATGGCATTATGACCTACGACTAAAATGTTTACATCGTCTTTGTCTAAATAATTTTTCATAATATCTTTTAAAAAGATATTTGCTTGGTCAAACAACTCCTTAATTGGTTGATAGTTTGTATTATCACTTCTTTTCAAAGTTAAGTTCTCTGGATCATTTTTCCAGACAGAATAAATTTCAGGATATTTATTTTTTACTTCATTAATTGTAAGACCAGACCATGAACTAAGATCTACTTCCAATAAATTTTTATCATAAAAAACATTATGTTCTTTATTAAAGCTTTTTTTAATTGTATTGGCTGTCTCTGATGCTCTTACAAGAGGTGATGAATAGATTCTGTCGAACTTTATTTTTGATAATGCGTGACCTGCTTTAACAGCTTCTTCGTAACCAATATCTGTTAAAACTGAATCATCAGTTCTTCCTTGAATTAATCCTTTTGCATTAAAACTGCTTAGTCCATGCCTAACTAAAACTAATCTTATGGCCATTATATATATTTGAAAATGATGGTATTTTAATCATCTCATGGCGTGATAAAAATAGATATATGATAATTAGTAATTTCAATGATAGTTTTTTTTAGTTTTATAAGTTTTACCCAATAATTATGACTAAAAATATTTCTAGGAAAAAACTTTTTTTAGCTTGTATTTCTTTACTTTTTACTTTCTTTGTATGGCAACAAGGTTTAAGAGATAGTTTAGACAGACCTTCTGTCTCTTTCGATATTAGTCAAAAAGAAAAAGAAATTGCAGAATTAGCTCTCCAATCATTGCCTTCGAATTTTAAAAAATATGTTAGTGCAAATGATCCAGTTAAAGAAATAAATGATTCTCTTTCTAGTGTTTCTTTTGATGAACTAACAGAAAGAAATAAATTAATTTGGATAATGTCTTCAGACCTGCCCGATTTTGAAATCAAGAACAATTCTTCTTATGAATTTAAAAACAAAAACTATAAATTATTATTTGATGATTTAGAGAGGAAATCTAATAATAAATCATATAAACCTAATTATGATCAATTTGATTTTTTTAAAGACGATAGATTTTTATATCACTTATTAAGCAAAAAATTTGACTTTGATGCAAGTGCATTGATAACAAAATCACTTTCTCAAAGAATGTTTGTAAAAATATTAGCTATTAGGTTAATACCATTATTTACTATATTGCTTGGCTCAATTCTCATTTTAAAATCATTGTGGACTTTTATTGCTTCTAGGAAAATTGATTGGAAAGAGTTGAAACCCTTAGATTTGCATTTAATAGATATGGTTTTATTAATAGCAGGAGGATTTGTGGTTTTAGGAGAAGTTGTTTCTCCTTTATTTTCAATTGGTTTAGTTGAATCTTTTTCTAAAGATTTCTCAATTGAGTTGTCACAAGCATTAAAAATATTTTTTGGATATTTATTTATGGCTATCCCGCCATTATTAATTGTTTACTATCAAATTAAAGCTTTGAATGGTGAATTCCTTTTTAAAAATGATTATTTTCAGTTCAAGGGCTTGCCAATTAAAGATGCCATAATTCATGGCTGTAAAGGCTGGTTAATGATCATACCTTTTGTTTTATTAGTTTCATTGATTATGAATACTTTAATTGACAATCAAAATGGTAGTAATCCATTACTAGAAATTGTTCTTAACAATGATAATTACTTATCATTCATACTTTTATTCTTAACGACCACACTCTTAGCACCTTTGTTTGAAGAGATTATCTTTCGTGGAATTTTACTGCCAATTTTATCAAGAGATTTTGGAATAATTTTAGGCATTTCAATTTCCGCATTTATTTTTGCTTTGGCACATTTAAGTATTAGTGAAATGCCGCCATTATTAGTTTTAGGAATTGGATTAGGTATTACGAGAATTGTTTCGGGAAGCTTGCTCTCTTCAGTGATTATGCATTCTTTATGGAATGGGTTGACTTTTTTGAATTTGTTCTTATTAAGAACATAAAGAATTTGAGTTTTTTACTTGCACATCAAACTAAAAGGTGTTTATTTAATTAATAATACTTTTTATAATTTAAAATATAAATAACAGATGAAAACTTTTGGTAATGAATATACTTTAAAAAAAAAAGTTCATACAAAAGTAAATTAAGTTCAAAAAAAATATCATCATTAAAATTAATTCATAATATAATCGATAAAACTAACATCTCTTTATTAGTATCAACTTTAATCTTATTTTTTTTATCTTTTCATAGTCAAAGGAAATGGTCGACCACTTATAAAATCTTATCTAAAACTAAAGCTAATAATAATAATCTGATCGAATATATTTCCAAAACTGAAGAGTTTTATATTAGTAAACTTAATTCTCTTAATAATTTTAAAAAAACTAGCCCTAAAGATTTAATTTATATAGATAAAATTGAAGAAAAGAAAGAAAATTATTTTAAAAAAGAAATAAAAAACATCATTAGTGGCTTAAAAGATAGTAGATATCAAATTGGATATTAATGAAAAAACGTAAAAAAATTGTTCATCTTTTACCTCTTGAAGATAAAAGATTTAAGTTAATATATATTTTCTTATTGGTCATAATATTTTCTTTGTTTGGAAGGCTGGTTAACTTGCAAGTTTTTAGTGCGTCTGATTTAAAAAATAAAGCCAGGTCAAGACAATCTTCTAGAACTATTTCTTTGAAAACAAGAAGATCAATAGTTGATAGGAATAATCGATTGATTGCCTATGATAAATTTCTATATAAATTATGGGCTCATCCGAAATATTTTAATTTCCTAGGCGATTCAAATAATACAGTCAGAGGAGTTGAAGAAGTCGTCAAGAAATTATCACCTATTCTCGGTATCAAAGATGAACTTCTCTTGGCAAAATTTAATAATAATAGTTTCGGTATCGAGCTTGCAAATCAAATTACAGAAGACAAAGCAAATAAGATCAGAAAATTACAAATAAGTGGGCTGGATTTATTTAAATATTCTCAAAGATATTATCCTCAAGGAAAACTTTATTCTAATCTTGTTGGTTTTGTTAATGATGAGAATAAAGGATCGGCAGGCTTAGAACTGCATTTGGATCATCAAATTCAAGTATTAAATAAAAGCACTTTTTTAAAAATAGCTCGAGATGGAACACCTCTTCCAGATAATTCTGGACCAAGAGATTTTATTTCTGATTACGAGAGTTTAGGATTGACGATAGATTCAAAATTACAGAAAGCTTCATTTGAAGCTTTATCAAAGCAGGTAATGAAGTGGAAAGCAAAGAAGGGATTTGCAATAGTTATGGATGTAACAAATGGCGAGATTCTATCATTAGCATCGGTCCCTTCATATGATCCAAATAAATTCTGGCAGTATAATCCTGAAGTTTTCAAGGTTTGGTATTCTCAAGATTTATTTGAGCCTGGCTCGACTTTTAAACCTATAAATTTGGCTGTGGCATTAGAAGAAAAAATAATTCAAGAAAAAGGCTTTGTAGAGGATACTGGAAAGATTAATGTTGGTGGATGGCCACTTGCGAATTGGAATAAAAAAGGGAATGGATATATTGATTATCCAGAAGTCTTACAAGTTTCAAGTAATGTTGCGATGGTGAAGATAATGCAAAAAATGCAGCCTTCAAATTATTGGGATTGGTTGAATAAATTAGGAATCAATACAAATTTAACTACTGATTTATTTGAATCTACAGCGGGACATCTTAAAAGAAAAGATGTATTTGTTAATCAATCTATTGAGCCAGCAGTCGCATCTTTTGGTCAAGGGTTTTCAATTTCCCCATTGAAGTTAGCCCAACTTCATGCTGCTTTAGCAAACGGTGGTTATGAAGTAATTCCTCATGTAACATTGAATTTCAAAGAGTCCTTAAAAAAAGGTTCACAAAAAAGATTGTTTTCTAGTGATGTATCTGAAACTGTTCTTAAATGGATGGAGAGTGTTGTTGAGAGTGGTAGTGGGTATAAAGCAAAAATAGATGGGTACAGAATTGCAGGCAAAACTGGAACATCCCAAAAAGCTGAAAATGGTATCTATACGCTTAAAAAAGTTTGTAGTTTTGTAGCAGCCTTACCAGTCAATGATCCAAAGTATGTTGTTCTTGTAGTTATTGATGAGCCATCAAAATCATATGCCTATGGTTCAACAGTCGCAGTGCCAGTAGCTAAAGAAATTATCGAAGGCTTAATTGTGATTGAAAAAATACCACCACAAACGAAAGAGAACGTGAAAATTGTTAAAAAACCCTAAAAATTTTCAACTTTATAAATAATTTAATGTATTTTTTGATGATTTCATAAGGAATTAAAGCTAGTTTGTATATATAAATAGGATTATTTAAATATGAAATCAATTTTAGAACAGTTGTCCTTGATGACTATTGTGGTAGCTGATACTGGAGATTTAGATTCGATTAAAAAATTTCAACCTAGGGATGCTACTACTAACCCATCACTTATATTGTCTGCCGCCAAGAATCCTGATTATGTAAAACTAATCGATGCAGCTTTGAAAAGTTCAAAAGAATCATTGTCAGATGGATTTTCTGAGAGCGAATTGATTCAAGAAGCCATTGATCAGGTCTCGGTGTTTTTTGGTAAGGAAATACTAGAAATTATTCCAGGAAGAGTATCTACAGAGGTTGACGCAAGACTTAGCTTTGATACTGAGGCTACGGTAAAAAAAGCGAGAAAATTAATAAATCTCTACAAGAGTTTTGGCATAGATAAGGAAAGAATCTTAATTAAGATAGCTTCCACTTGGGAAGGAATTAAGGCGGCTGAAATTCTAGAAAAAGAGGGAATTAAATGCAATTTAACTTTACTTTTTAACTTTTGCCAAGCTGTAACTTGTGCAAATGCCAAGATAACTTTAATTTCACCTTTTGTTGGCCGTATCTTGGATTGGCATAAAGCAAAAACTGGCAAAGTTGATTTTGAAGGCCCTGAAGATCCTGGGGTTATTTCTGTTACCAAAATTTATAATTATTTTAAAGAGAAGGGATTAAAAACGGAAGTGATGGGAGCTAGCTTTAGAAATGTTGATGAAATAAAAGAATTAGCAGGTTGTGACCTTTTAACTATCGCTCCAAAGTTTTTAGATGAACTTAATAAAGAACAAGGAGAATTAATTAAAAAATTAGATGAAAATACCCAAGTAAATAATTCAATTGACTTTAAATTTGAGGAAAAAGATTTTAGATTGAATATGTTAGAAGATCAAATGGCAAGTGAAAAGCTAAGTGAGGGAATAACTGGATTCAGTAAAGCGATAGAAGAATTAGAAGAGTTGTTACTAAAAAGATACTCAGAAATTAATAATAAAAAATTACTTTCCGCAACTTGAATTCAAATTCATATTTGATATGAAAAGTTAAATTTCGCTTTTCGTTAAAAGTCTTTTAATTACTCTTTTTGCAATATCCTCATAACTCATCTCACCTGATAATATTTGTGCAATTCGTTTAGGAGCTGTTTTTCGTTTAACTCCTAATTGATACCCAGTTTTGGGGAATCTATAAAAGACTTGTGCTATTCTCCTTCCCCAAGCCATAGATTTGCTCCATTCTTTATTTATATTTTTGGAATAATAATTCAAATTATCTGTTTGTCGTGATAGGCATTGATCGATGCTTTCTGCCGCATAAAAACTACTAATTAAAGCAGGTCTAATTCCTTCGGCTAAAAATGGATCGCAAAGAGAGGCTGCATCACCTACTGCAAGTACTTTATCTCCATTTAGTTTGTGGAAGCCATTCCATATTCTTAGTTTTTTAGTAATTTTGTTAAAAGATATGTCTTCAAATCCGAAGCTTTTTATAATTTTATTATTTTTCTCTTCATCTTCTAAAAGACTATTATTTATAAAAGTACCTAAGCCAATATTGACACTTTCTTTTAAAGGAAATGCCCAGGCAAACCCATGTTTTACAAATCCAAACTCGAATCTCACTGAATCTTTAGGAATATTACCCAAACCTTTTAATCTTAATGCGATAGTGTTAGCAAATCTTGGCCGTCTAGGACCTAAGTTAAAATGCCCTGCCCATTTAGATTGCGAACCATCAGCTATAACAAGGAATTCGGATCTGTATTGACATTTATTCAGGATACTTATTGTCCATTTTTCGTTTTCTTTAGAAATTTGTTCTACTTTTGCTGGCCTAAGTATTTCAGTACCATGTTTCAGAGCTTCATCGAGTAATAATAGGTCTAATTTTTCTCTGTTAATTATCCAAAAAGGGGATTCTCCAGAAAGATCAGCGATGACATTATCAGATGCCTTCCATGTGAATTCAACATTTCTAATCTTAGATTCTATAACTTTTTCAATATCCAAAGGGATAAATTTCTTCATTGAGGATGCCATCCCTCCTGCACATGGTTTAATATTATCAATTTTTTCTTTTTCAATTACTAAAACTGAATACCCTTTTTTTGATAGGTATAGTGCGGTAGAGGATCCCGATAATCCTCCTCCAATAATTATTATGTCGAACTCCTTCAAACTTTTAGAATTTCTTTTTCCTTTTCAGATAATTTTTTCTCAATTAAAGCTATAAATTTGTCAGTAATTTTTTGTATTTCTGTTTGGTTATCCCTTGATTCGTCAATAGAAATCAGGCCATCCTTTTCATCTTTTTTTTCTTTATCAACTGCATCTCTTCTTATATTTCTCAAAGCTACTTTCCCTTCTTCTGCATATTTTGAGGCTAACTTACAAAATTCCTTTCTCCTTTCCTCAGTTAGCGGAGGGACATTTATTCTTATGATTTTCCCATCATTATTGGGAGTTATCCCCAAATCACTCATTGATATTGCTTTCTCGATTGCTGGTAAGCATGAGAGATCAAATGGTTGGATTGAAATTGTTTGTGAATCAACAGTCGCAATCGTGGCAAGTGATTTTATTGGAGTTTCTGCACCATAATATTCAACACTTACTCTGTCTAGCAATGATGCATTAGCCCTACCGGTTCTTATCGTATTAAAGTTTCTTTGAGTAGCTTCAATACTTTTATTCATACTCGTTTCAAGGTCTTGTTTATTCATAATTTAGAAAAATAATTTAACTAAGCTTTAACTTATTAAAGAACCTATAGGCTCTCCTGCAACTGCTTTGGAGATATTCCCTTTTTTGAAGATATCAAAAACCATTATTGGAATATTGTTATCTTTACACAGAGCAATAGCAGTACTATCCATTACTGCTATCTCATCACTAAGGACTTGTTGGTAACTAAGAGAAGAATACTTTTTTGCTTCTTGAAATTTATTCGGATCACAATCATAAACTCCGTCAACTTTAGTAGCTTTCATAACAACTTCAGCGTTTATCTCTGCTGCTCTTAAAGCAGCAGTTGTATCAGTGGTAAAAAATGGATTTCCACATCCCCCGCCAAAAACTACTACTCTCCCCTTCTCTAGATGTCTCATTGCTCTTCTTCTAATATATGGTTCGGCAATTTCTTGCATTTCTATCGCAGTTTGGACTCTGGTTGCTACCCCAACTCTTTCTAGTCCATCTTGAAGTGAAATTGCGTTCATTACTGTTGCCAACATTCCAACATAATCTGCAGTAGCTCTGTCCATCCCATCAGCAGACCCTTTAAGTCCCCTAAAGATGTTACCTCCCCCAACAACTATTGCAAGTTGAACATTTTTTGCGACTACCCGTGAAACGTCTTCTGCAATTGATTGAACTATAGCGGGGTCTATCCCATAAGGTTTTTCGCCCATTAGAGCTTCGCCACTAAGCTTTAAAAGAACTCTTTTGTAAGTCATTCAATAATCATACTTTTATGACCTTAGCAAGTAAAGATACAGAATTTATTATTTATTCAGATATTGCTTTCGTCTTTAAACATTTCCCTACCTTACTGGACTAAATAAAATATATTATATTTGACTAAAACTCAACGCACTTTTGTGCTTTTATCCCTTGCTCTTTAAAAGGATGCCTAATTAGTTTCATTTCTGTTACTAGATCAGCATAATTGATTATTGACTCGGAGGCACCTCTACCAGTTAAAACTATATGATTTTTCCTTTTGTTTAAGCTTTTTATAAATGTAATTATTTCTTCAGAAGTGAGATATCCAAGTTTTGTGGCGATATTAATTTCATCAAGAATTATAAGTTTATAAGATTCATCCTTTATATAGTTTTTAGCAAGTTGCCATGCTTCTTTAACTAATTTTTCATCTCTAATTCTATTTTGTGTTTCCCAAGTAAAGCCTTCGCCCAATGAATGCCAGGATATATTAGAAGATAAATTTTTAAGAGCTTTTTTTTCTCCAGTATCCCAACCTCCTTTAATAAATTGAATTATAGCTACTTTGTGACCATGTCCGATCGTTCTTAATGCCATTCCTAAAGATGCAGTTGTTTTACCTTTGCCATTACCAGTAAAAACAATTAATAATCCTTTTTTTTCTTTTCTTATTTTTATCCTTTTCGATTGAATATCTTTTCTTTGCTGCATTCTTTGCTTATACAAGCTTTCATCATGCTCAGGTGATATCATCCCTCCTATCCCAAGCTGTTTGGCTTGATGATCAAGTTCTAAAATCTTTTCTGAAGATAAGTGTTCTTTTGTCATGGAGTATTAGCTCTTTATAAAAATTATAATTCTTTAAATACTTATCGATTTTTAAATTTTGAAAGTGCATTATTAACGGCTTGTTGTTGATCTCTTTTGGTAATCCAGTGATGATAAGTTTGAGTATGTAAGCTAACAGAGTGTCCCATCATTCTGGCTGCAACAGTATCGGGTAAATCATAAAAAATTGTCCTTACTGCCCAGGCATGACGAAGATCGTAAGGCTTTATTTGTAGAGAATAACGTTGAAACTGATTGGTAATTTTTTTGCCAATATTCTGTAAAGTGGTAATTTTTAGGTCTCTATTAATATTAGGTAGCAGTGCTGGATTATTTCCTAGTTCAAATAATTCAAACTTTTCTATCCATTCCGGATGGAATGGCCATACTTGATGTTCTCCTGTTTTAGTTGTATGTAAAACTCTAATGATTTTGTCTCCAGAATTTGTTAAAGAGCTCAAATCAGAAAAAAAGACTTCATGATTTCTTAATCCATATGTAGCCATAAGACCAAAAACGAATTGCCATGATTTGTTGGGAATTTTCAACCATAGTTTTTCAATCATCTCATCAGTTGGGAGATCTCTAAAGCTGGCTTTTCTTAAACCATATCCTTTAGCATTTAACTTCCAATCTTCAGGAAGTTTAATCTCTAAAAACTTCGCGAAAACACTTAATGAAGTTGCGCATTGTTTTCTACTTCTACTACCTTCCTTATAAGTTGCAAGTGTCTTTAAAAAAATGTTTCTTAGATCTGCATTACTTGAAGATTCATAAATGTTTAGCATTCTTTTTAGATAGGGCTTATAGGAACTTCTCCAAGTAGTTTTTCTGGTGCTTGTTAAATATTCATTCTTATTTTCCTTAAAGAAGAATTTCTCAAATTGATTTATTTTCGTTGAAAATTCACAATCATTGTGAATTGCTTTTTTGTGAGATTTACTAGCCCAGTTGATCCAGTTAAATTGATTTAACTCCAGTTGTAAGTTTATTAATTGTAATTTCTTTTCAGCAGCTTCTAATCCAGAGATGTTAGCCTTAAGACCGAGAGATATTCTCTGAACTTTGAAATTATTGTTATCTTCTTTTGAAGGAAGATAACCTCTAATATTAAGCTTTTCACCCCTTTTTTCAATTCTCAGCTTGCTGCCTTTTGTAGCAAATTTATCATTGACATTATTGATTTTCTGAATTACGTTCATTTATTTATATAATTGCCCTATAATGACGTTTTTAATGTTTTTTTTCAATCTCCATCAGATTTAAATGGAAAAGATAGGCGTCCTACTAATGAATTTAGGGGGGCCTGAACGCATTACCGATGTTGGGCCATTCTTATATAATCTATTTTCCGATCCTGAAATAATTAGGACCCCTTTCCCTGCTTTTCAGAAACCCTTGGCATGGTTAATTAGTACACTTAGGAGTACTAGTTCACAGCAGGCTTATCTTGCCATAGGTGGCGGATCTCCTATTAGAAGGATAACTGAACAACAAGCTAGAGAATTGCAAAGTAAATTAAGAGAACGGGGCTTAAATGCTACCACCTATATTGCTATGAGATATTGGCATCCTTTTACAGAATCAGCTATCGCTGATATGAAGGCAGATGGGATAGAGCAAATTGTTGTATTACCTTTGTATCCACATTTCTCAATAAGTACAAGTGGTTCTAGTTTCAGAGAATTAAAAAAATTGCGTGACTGTGATAATGACTTTAAGGAAATACCATTGAGATGTATAAGAAGTTGGTTTAGTCAATCAGGATATTTAAAGTCTATGGTTGAATTAATTTCTGAACAAATCTCTCTTTGTGAATCACCTCCAAATGCTCATATATTTTTTACTGCTCATGGAGTTCCTAAGAGCTACGTCGAGGAAGCTGGAGATCCTTATAAAAATCAAATTGAAGATTGTTCATTATTAATTATTAATGAACTTGAGAAATCTTTAGGCCATAGTAATCCTTATACACTTTCCTATCAAAGCAGAGTTGGTCCAGTCGAATGGTTGCAACCTTATACAGAAGATGTTTTGAAAGATCTTGGGAGGTCAAAGGTTAATGATTTAATTGTGGTTCCTATAAGTTTCGTTGGTGAACACATTGAAACACTGCAAGAAATTGATATTGAATATAAAGAACTTGCGGAAAAAGTAGGTATTAAAAATTTCAGAAGGGTGAAAGCTTTAAATACTAACCCCACTTTTATAGATGGGCTTAGTGATTTAGTTATTTCCTGTCTTGACGGACCTATTGTAAATATAGAAGAGGCATCGCAGTTGCCTGAAAAAGTTAAACTGTATCCTCAGGAAAAATGGCAATGGGGGTGGAATAATAGTTCGGAAGTATGGAACGGGAGGGTCGCAATGATTGTTTTTCTGGTGCTTTTTATTGAACTTATCTCTGGTGCTGGTCCCTTACATAGATTAGGAATATTATAAATAGCTTAGTTTTTTTTATTACTTCAATCCTATATAAATAAAATTCTGACATTACATTTCTAAATTGGGCAAAACTATTTAATTAAGTTTAGTATTTAATATATAGATTGAATTTCTTTAGTGACTCTTACTTCGAGACCTTTGTCAAAGGGTGATTCAGAAAATAAATATCCCATATGGATTACTGGTGCAGATGCACTAATGGACTCGTTAAAAATACATGGAGTTAAGGTCATATTTGGATATCCTGGTGGAGCTATACTTCCAATTTATGATGCTGTACATAAGGCGGAACAAGATGGATGGTTAAAACATTATATGGTTAGGCATGAGCAAGGTGGTTCTCATGCCGCGGATGGATATGCTAGATCTACTGGCAAAGTAGGAGTATGCTTTGGGACTTCAGGTCCTGGTGCAACTAATTTAGTAACAGGAATTGCCACTGCACAAATGGATTCGGTTCCTATGGTAGTAGTTACAGGCCAAGTTCCAAGACCTGCTATTGGGACTGATGCTTTTCAAGAGACTGATATTTTTGGTATAACTCTTCCAATAGTTAAACATTCATGGGTAATTAGAGATCCTTCAGACATCGCAAAAGTAGTCTCAGAGGCTTTTTTCATTGCCTCTTCTGGAAGACCAGGACCTGTTTTAATAGATATACCAAAAGATGTAGGCCAAGAATATTTTAATTATGAAAGGATTTTACCTGGAGAGATTATTCCTAAAGGATTTAAAAGGAATGGAGAAATAAATGATAGCGATATTAATAAAGCAATTAAATTAATAGAAGAGTCTCAAAGACCATTACTTTATGTTGGCGGTGGAGCTATCTCTTCAGGTGCCCATGAAGAAATCGCAATCTTAGCTAATAATTATCAAATCCCTGTGACGACTACCTTGATGGGAAAAGGGGCTTTTGATGAAAAAGATAATTTATCTGTTGGGATGTTAGGAATGCATGGAACTGCATACGCAAACTTTGCAGTTACAGAATGCGATCTTTTAATTGCTGTTGGATCTAGATTCGATGATAGGGTTACAGGAAAATTAGACACTTTTGCTCCCTCTGCTAAGGTTATTCATATAGATATTGATCCCGCAGAAGTCAATAAAAATAGACGTGTAGATGTAGCAATCGTTTCTGATGTATTAAAAGCTATTTGTAAAATAAATGAAAATTTTTCAAAGAATAAAAACTTTTCAAATACAAAGAATTGGTTAGAGAAAATTAATTACTGGAAAAATAAGCATCCTTTATTTATTCCACCAGCTGAAGGAGAAATTTACCCTCAGGAAGTTCTCTTGAAAGTTAGGGATTATTGCCCAGAAGCTTACATAACTACAGATGTAGGTCAACATCAAATGTGGGCTGCTCAGTATCTCAGAAATGCTCCAAGAAAATGGATCAGTAGCGCTGGTTTAGGAACTATGGGTTTTGGATTGCCTGCTGCAATTGGTGTTAAGACCGCCTTGCCTAATTCGGATGTGATTTGCATCGCAGGAGATGCTAGCGTATTGATGAACATACAAGAATTAGGCACTTTATCGCAGTATGGTTTAAATATAAAATTGGTTATTATAAATAATCGTTGGCAGGGAATGGTAAGACAATGGCAAGAAAGCTTCTATGACGAAAGGTACTCTTCCTCTGATATGAGTTGTGGAGAACCTGATTTTGTGAAACTAGCAGAATCATTTGGTTTAAAAGGATACTTAATTTCTGAGAGAAAACAATTATTAGATCAATTTAATTCTGCATTAAATTTTGATGGACCTGCTTTGATAAATATTCTTGTGAGGAGAGGAGAAAATTGCTATCCAATGGTACCTCCAGGGAAAAGTAATGCACAAATGGTTGGATATGTTAATAGTGAAAACTAATTTCTTAACGTAGAAGAAATTAATTATAAAATAAATTTAAAATTTAATTAATTCAAAAATTCTAACTTGAATAATATTTTAAAATTCTTGGTAATTTTCCTTCTGTTTGTTCTATCTCCACTTAATGCATACTCCGCCGAAATCCTTCAAATCAATAGCTCTAAAAGTGTTTTGATAGGTGATCAAAATAGAAATCTCACAATTAGATTATCTTGCGTAGATGTCAATGATAATGATGAGCTAAAAGCAATTACTCTTCTTAAGAAAGAATTTCCAAGAGGGAGTAAGGTGAAAATAAAACCTTTTGGTCTAAAAGAAAATGTTCTCATAGCAAAAGTTTTTAATATTAAGGGTACTAAAGAAATGTCAGAATTATTAATTGCTAAGAATTTAACAAAAAAAGACTGTTTAAATTAAATACTAATTATGAACAAATAAAATTCCATTGCCTTAAAGGTGTTTTGCTCCTTCTCCAAGAATTAAATTCATTATTTGATTCATATGTACATAGACCTGAGATTTCAATATTTGTATTAGGAATATTTTTATTTATGAGTTGCATATAAGCATATTTTCTGAGATCTAGCTGAATTAAGTTTTTATCTTTAGCGATATTCAAATTTGTCATATTAAATATATTTTCAGCATTTTTGAGTGAGTTAGTTAATCCTTTATTTCCAACGTTGTTATAAAATTCCTTGAGGGTTTTTTTATCAACAAGATAATTTCTCTTTGATATAGATGGCCCTATTGCAACAAGTAGATCATCTTTTGAACTACCTATTTTATCAAAGGTTTTAATTAGATTGTTTATTATTTTTTTTTCTAAACCCTTTCTTCCACAGTGAACAGCAGCAACAATTCTTTTACTTTTATCTGCGAATAAAATTGGCATGCAATCAGCGGTGTAAATCCACAAGCTTTGATTTAATTGATCGGAAACTATTGCATCAGCTTTAATTTTATTTCCTTTTTGAGTACATGATCCAAAAACTATTTTATTGCTGTGGACCTGATTTAAAACACAATTCCGGTAACTTTTTCTAAATAATATTGGTGGAGATTTTTCAGAGTTTGATTTTGAAAAAAAACCATGTGTAAATTTATTTTTAAAGAGAATAGGTGACGAGTAAGAGATAAATTTTTTATTCTTAAAAGCAATTTCTGTTTTTAGGAAATTTGTTTCTTTATATTGAATAATTTTTCTCCTTGAAGTTATGAAATTAAATTCATATCTCTTAAGATCCAGAAACCTGCAAATTTTTGAATAAAGGGTGTCGATTGTATAGAGATAAATTGATAACCAAAAGAATTTATTTTGTTATTTGCGAACTTCTCAGTTAATTTGTTTGCATCTTGATCTTGCAAGTCTGTTACCAGCCATTTATCACTTTCTGAAGCCTCAAGTATAAGTTGGTTCTTTTTAATTATTAATTTTACTGGTTCTAAACTACTAAACCATGCAGCTAGTGCCAAAGATCTATCTTTACTGAAAAGTCTTAGACCAGGAACTGATATGTTTTCATTTAATGAATTCTGAATTGGAAAAATATCTCCAAATTCAATAGGCCAGCTTTGGGATGACTTTAATTCCCCTATAGTTATTTCAGAGATTGTTAATGCATCTCCTCTCACAGCTTCTGGTAAAGGCTTAGCAGCATTTTCTATTGAAGATGTAAATGTTGGAGCTAATATACCGCTGACATAACCTTTTTCCTTAGGGTAAATTTCTTTTTCAAGAAATTCTATCCTATCTAATAATTCATAAGTTCTTCTACTCACTAAAGTTTCAATTCCAAAATTTTCAAGAGATTTCTTAATGATAGATTTCATTGAGCTCCTCCAAAAACGAATTTTGGAAGGTTTGGCCCAACCTTTTTGTTTCGCATCATTAAGTGCTTCAGTTAAAGCTTTTGTCAGCCAAATTGAATTAACTTCATTTGCGGGGCATATTTTATTCCAAAGAAATATTTCTTCTGTTTTGAATGTTTTGGTAGATGAAATGATTAATTCCCATCTTTTTTTTCCATTTTCTTCAAGTATTGGCCTTGAATAAAAATCCATTTCCCAATTTGAGGTTTTCAATTCAACGTTAGAATCTTTTTTTGCATTGAGGATCATTTTTTTTCTAGTTATTTGTCGAATAGGGTTTTAGTTTTTAGTGCTCTATCAGAGGCTTCAGCCATTACAGTCTGTTTATCAATAATTAATTCTCCTGCAGTGTTTTCTAACAGGGCTGTATTTAAACCAATTCTGCCTTTTTCAAGATCAATTTCAGTTACTAGAGCCTTTATCATCTCTCCCTCAACAAAAATTTCTCGCAAAGAACGAATCGATCCTTTTGTTAGGGAAGATTGATGAAGAAGTCCACTCGCTCCTCCTAAGTCAACAAAAAATCCATATGGTTTTACAGCTAAAACTTCACCTTCAATTAGTTGCCCTAGTTTTAGATTCGAAAATTTTGAAACTAATGATGCCTTCTTTTCAGAAAGAACTAATTTTCTGGATTCTGGATTTACTTCTAGAAAAGCTACTTTCAAAGTTTTGCCCACAAGAGATTGATGATCTTTTCCGTCCTCAAGTTGCGATCTAGGGATAAATCCTCTTAATCCATCTACATCACATGTAAGCCCACCCCTGTTAAACCCATTAATTAAAACATCAATTAATTCACCATTTTTTGCTGAATTTGAAACTTTTTCCCAACTTTGTCTAAGAATTAATGCTCTAGCACTTACTGTCACCATTCCATCTGCATTTTGTTCTTTGATAACCAAAACTTCCATTTCAAGGCCATTAGGAAATTTTTCTTTAAAATTAGTAATCACTCCTAATCCACATTCTTTCTTTGGCATAAAGCCAGGGGCTTTGCCACCAATATCAACATAAAGTCCATCACTTTCTGTCGCTATAACTTTACCTGTAATTGTCTCTCCCGTAGTGCCTATTGGCTCATTTGCATTTAAGGCTTCAAGAAATGCACTTTCATCAAAGTCGAATTCATCAACTTTTCTTTCTAATGGAAATTCTTTGCTTTCATCTAAAAAATTGAGGGGCCTATTTAGGTCTTCGTAAGAACTACTTACGTTATTAATACTTTCGTTCTTGTTATCAATTTCTACTGTTATTTTGTCTTGAATTAATTGAGGTTTTTTTGCAGTTAATTCGCTTTTAAACGTTTCAGGGGCATTATCATTTTCATTCTTTAATTCATCCTTCTTTTGCAAAGTATCCTTTTTGCTTATGTGAATAACCTGAAGAGGTTTCTTTAAGTTTTCTTTATTGCCCTTAATTTGTTGATTATTTTGGGCATTATTATCACTAACTCCCTTCATAGGTAAAATAAGAATAATTAATTATTAACATACTCTAAATCTTAGTAATCAAAATTAAAATTAATGAACTTTAAATCAATACCAAGTGAATTTGAATATTTATCTTGGCCTGAAGTTGAAAATATTGCAAAAGATAAAAGATCAACTGTTATTTGGCCATTTGGAGCGGTTGAACAACATGGCCCTCATTTACCTTTAGCCACAGATAGCATTTTTGTTGATGAAATAATTTGTGAAGTTTTAAAATTATTGCCTTCTGATATTCCTTTAAAAAAAATACCTACTCAATATATAGGGTTTTCCCCAGAACATAAGGGTTTTGATGGAACTATTTCTCTTTCCTCAAATCTAATAACCTCAATGATTAAGGAAGTGGGAGCTCAATTATCTGTTATGGGCTTTAAAAGATTAATATTGATTAATGCTCATGGAGGTCAAATCTCCCTCTTAAATACAGCGGCAAGGGAGTTGAGAAGTTGTGCTCCTAATTTATCAGTTTTCCCTTGTTTTCTGTGGAGTGGAGTTGATGGATTAAGTGAATTGTTGCCTAAGAAAGAGATTGAGAATGGCCTTCATGCATCTTTAGCTGAAACAAGTTTGATGATGGCTTTAAAACCTGAATTAGTAGGAGATGAACGCCCAAATAATGTGATTGAGGGACAAATTCCGGAAGGTTGGAGTCTAGAAGGGAATGCGCCAACGGCTTGGCTTACAGAAGATCTTAGTAGTTCTGGAGTTATTGGTGATAGTAGAGATGCGAATGAAGAATTAGGTAATAATTTGAAGACCTTGCTAATTAATCATTGGTATAAGCTTATTAAGAATCTTATGGAATCCGATTGGCCAAACAATTCTTAACTAAATTCAAGTAAAAATGTGGCTTAACAATTGAAACTATTTTCATGATATTTAAATAAACTCACTATAATCATGTAATATCCATGCATAATGAGCTAAAGACTACCGACATGCAAACTCTAGAATCAAATAAAAAAACTATTGAAGAATCCACTAATCCGATTTCTTTAAATTTGCCCGACTTCACTACAGATACTTATAAGGATGCATACAGCAGAATAAATGCAATTGTTATAGAGGGAGAGCAAGAGGCTCATGATAACTACATTTCAATAGCAACTTTAATACCAAATGAGTTAGAGGAGTTAACTAAATTGGCGAAAATGGAAATGAAACATAAAAAAGGCTTTACTGCATGTGGTAGAAATTTAGGCGTAGAAGCTGATATGGAATTTGCTAAAAAATTCTTTTCAAAATTACATGGTAATTTTCAAATTGCTCTTGAAAAAGGAAATTTAACAACATGTCTTTTAATACAAGCTATCTTAATCGAAGCATTCGCAATCTCTGCTTATAACGTCTATATAAGAGTTGCGGATCCTTTTGCAAAAAAAATAACAGAGGGAGTGGTTAAAGATGAATATCTTCATTTAAATTATGGTCAAGAGTGGCTTAAAGAGAATTTATCTACTTGTAAAGAGGAATTAATGGAAGCTAATAAGGTTAACCTTCCCTTAATTAAAAAGATGTTAGATGAAGTAGCAGATGACGCATCAGTTTTGGCTATGGACAGAGAAGAATTAATGGAAGAATTTATGATTGCTTATCAAGATACTCTGATGGAAATAGGTCTAGATAATAGAGAAATTGCAAGAATGGCTATGGCAGCTATCGTCTAATTATATTTCTATTTAATTAACCATTTTAATAATTAATCTTTCTTTTTAAGTAGTTACCTCTGTGCTATTCTTCATAACATTGTATTGAAATCATTAATAAATTTTAAATGTTTGGGTTAATAGGCCACTCAACTAGTTTTGAAGATGCAAAAAGAAAGGCTTCGTTATTAGGCTTTGATCATATTGCAGATGGCGACCTAGATGTTTGGTGTACAGCCCCTCCTCAATTGGTTGAGAATGTAGAAGTTAAGAGTGCTACTGGAATATCTATTGAAGGTTCCTACATCGATTCTTGCTTTGTTCCTGAAATGCTTTCTAGGTTTAAAACCGCCAGAAGAAAAGTACTAAATGCTATGGAACTTGCTCAGAAAAAAGGGATTAACATCACTGCTTTAGGGGGATTTACTTCTATTATTTTCGAGAATTTTAATCTTCTACAGCATAAACAAATTAGAAATACTTCATTAGAGTGGGAAAGGTTTACTACTGGCAATACTCATACCGCCTGGGTTATTTGTAAGCAACTAGAAATAAATGCACCTCGCATTGGGATAGACCTTAAAAAAGCAACTGTTGCTGTAATTGGTGCTACAGGAGATATTGGTAGTGCTGTTTGTAGATGGCTTATCAATAAAACTGGGATTTCAGAACTTCTTATGGTAGCAAGACAACAAGAACCACTAGCGCTCTTACAAAAAGAATTAGATGGTGGCACCATAACAAGTTTAGATGAGGCATTGCCTCAGGCGGATATTGTTGTATGGGTTGCAAGTATGCCTAAAACTATTGAAATTGATACTGATAACTTAAAAAAACCATGTTTAATGATTGATGGTGGATACCCCAAAAATCTTGATGAGAAATTTCAGGGTGAAAATATTCATGTTTTAAAAGGAGGTATAGTAGAGTTTTTCAATGATATTGGTTGGAATATGATGGAACTTGCGGAAATGCAAAACCCTCAGCGAGAGATGTTTGCTTGCTTTGCAGAAGCTATGATTTTAGAATTTGAAAAGTGTCATACAAACTTTAGTTGGGGAAGAAATAACATTTCCCTTGAAAAGATGGAATTTATTGGAGCAGCTTCTTTAAAGCATGGTTTTTCTGCAATTGGTCTTGATAAACTACCCAAAGCATTAACAGTTTAAATTATGGCAAAACGTTACCTTCTTGATTTCGAAAAGCCTTTAGTTGAACTTGAGAAACAAATTGAACAAATTAAAGAACTAGCCAGGGATTCGGAAGTGGATGTTAGTCAACAACTTCTACAGCTTGAGACTTTAGCTACTAGGAGAAGAGAGGAAATATTTAAATCCCTTACACCTGCGCAAAAAATACAAGTAGCGAGACATCCTCAAAGACCAAGCACTTTGGATTTTATTCAAATGTTTTGTGATGACTGGATCGAATTACATGGAGATAGAAATGGGGGAGATGATATGGCTTTAATAGGAGGAATAGGCTCTATAAATAATAGATCAGTCCTTCTCTTGGGCCATCAGAAAGGTAGAGATACTAAGGAAAATGTTGTAAGGAACTTTGGAATGGCAAAACCAGGAGGATATAGAAAGGCCCTTAGATTAATGCAGCATGCGGATAGGTTTTCTCTGCCTATTATTACGTTTATTGATACTCCTGGAGCCTATGCTGGTCTATCTGCTGAAGAACAAGGTCAAGGAGAAGCAATAGCAAGAAATTTGAGGGAGATGTTTGGCTTACAGGTTCCGATAGTAGCAACAGTTATTGGAGAAGGGGGGTCTGGGGGTGCGCTTGGCATAGGAGTAGCTGATAGGTTACTTATGTTTGAACACAGTGTGTATACTGTTGCTAGCCCTGAAGCTTGTGCGTCAATTTTATGGAGAGATGCTGCAAAAGCGCCAGAAGCTGCATCAGCACTTAAAATTACAGGTAAAGATCTCCTTAAATTGGGAGTAATAGATGAAGTTTTACCAGAGCCTTCAGGAGGGAACAATTGGGCCCCTTTAGATGCTGGAAATACGCTAAAAAATGCTCTTGATAAACATATCAATGATTTGTTGCAGATGACAAAAGATGAACTTCTAGAACAAAGATATGCAAAATTTAGAGCTTTAGGAAAATTTGTTGAAGCAAATAGTATTGAAGAGATATATAACGAAATGCCTCGAAAAAACTGAATAAATTGAAACTAGCTTTTATTACAGGGGCCACTAAAGGCATTGGCAAATCTACAGCAAAAACTTTTGCTAGTGCTGGTTGGGATTTAATTTTACTATCAAGAGACTTGGATTTGATGGAAGAACTAAAAGTAGAATTATCAAATACTCAATCAAAAATTAATCTAGTAAAGTGTGATCTATCGAATACAAAAGAAATAGAACAATGTGTTAGAGAGTCAATTAAAAAATATGGATGCCCTTCAGTTTTGGTAAATAATGCTGGATGTGCATTTAACGGTGATTTAATAGAAATGGATTTAGAAAAATGGGAACAAATTATTCAAGTAAACCTTACGAGTGTTTTTCAAATGTGTAGTGTAATTGTTCCGGAAATGAGGAAAAGTGGCGGTTTAATAATAAACGTAAGTAGCCATGCATCATATAATGCATTCCCTCAATGGGGGGCGTATTGTGTATCAAAATCAGGACTTGCAATGTTTACTAAATGTCTGAGAGAGGAGGAGAGATCGAATGCAATAAGGGCTTGCACTATAACTTTGGGTTCTGTGGATACACCTCTTTGGGATTCTGAATCAATAAACTCAGATTTTGATAGAAATTCTATGCTTTCTGCAACTGATGTATCCAAAACTATTCTATATATTGCAGAACAACCAGAATCACAATTAATTGAAGATTTAACTTTGATGCCTTCCAAAGGAGCTTTTTGAAAAGAAATCTTCTTATTTTTTTTGAAAGGAGTCTTTTTTATAGAAAAGTGAACCCAATTACACATTCCTATGTGATATAGTGTATGAGCAATTTAGATCCAAGAAGATACAGTAAATTAAGACTCATACAATTTTCTGTTTAGAATTTTATGACTTCAACAATACCCAACGATAATATTAGAAACATTGATGATCAGATTACTAACAAATTAATCTCTGAAATTATCAGAGATAGAATTAAGAGTAGCGGATCAAGGTTTAGTGCTAATGATAATATTGCAGATTTTATAAATCCTGGTGAATTAGAAATCTTAGAAAAGGAAGTTGCATCAAGAATTAAAGACTTACTTAATTCACTTGTAATAGATGTAGATAATGATCACAATACTCAAGAAACTGCAGAAAGAGTTTCAAAGATGTACTTAAAAGAAGTTTTCAAAGGTAGATACCATGAACAACCAAGAGTCACAAGTTTCCCGAACGATAAGAACCTTGACGAGATATATACAGTAGGACCAATTAGTGTAAGATCAGCTTGTTCTCACCATTTAGTTCCTATTTTGGGAGAATGTTGGATAGGTATTAAACCTGGTAATAAAGTGATAGGCCTTTCAAAGTTTGCTAGGGTTGCAGACTGGGTTTTTTCAAGACCACATATTCAGGAAGAAGCTGTAATGATATTGGCCGACGAAATTGAAAAATTATGTGAACCAAAAGGTCTAGGAATAATTGTTAAGGCTCAACATTATTGTATGAAGTGGAGAGGAGTTAAGGAACCAAATACTAGCATGATAAATTCAGTTGTAAGAGGTGACTTTAGGCATGATTTAAGTCTGAAACAAGAATTTTTTGAGCTTGTAAAACAGCAATCTGCATCTAATAATTACTAATTTGATCTAAATATCTTATTAATCGTGCTGTTTTTTCTATGTCCTTTAATCCAGGGCTAATTTCAATACTACTAGAAATATCAAGTCCGTGAGGCTCAATATTATTCAAGATTTCCTCTAGCCACTCGAAAGATATACCTCCTGCTAACCACCAAGGTTTATTAAATTTTAAATTCTCAAGATAAGAAGTTGGAATTTTTTTCCCTGAACCCCCATAAGTATCTTTATTCCAAGAATCTAGTAGAATTGCATCTATAAAATTTTCATAAGGTTTTATTTTCTCC